>OIZL01000028.1_pt1 | contig 128567 bp, 106 predicted proteins | sample 1588541 | NCBI WGS metagenome assembly OIZL01 (sample SAMN03283285) | human gut metagenome | biome: human-associated habitat; material: feces | host: Homo sapiens | place: Peru | collected 2012 | reverse complement strand
CCGGAATAAAGCTTAAGGGGCAGCCGCCCCTTAACAACCCCAGGGTTTATCGACAAGCAAAAGCGGGCTAACGCCCGCTTTTGATGCTTTTGCTGTTATTTTATGCCGCTTACGCGATCATAGTATTTTTCTATCTTTACCTCGGTCTTCCACTGTTCAAGAGCGTCCTTGTATATCTGGCTCTTTTCATCCTCGGTAAGCTTGTTGATTATAGCCTCCTTCACATCCTCAAAGGGAGTATCCTTGACTTCAGCATCGGAGGTATACTGTATGAAGTGATAGCCGGCCTCAGTCTCGACAGGCTCGCTGACGTCGCCTATGTTCTCAAGAGCAAGGGCTGCTTCCGCAAAGCCTTCATAGTATTTATCCACAATAGCCTCTGATATAGGATATCCGGTGGACTTATAAGGATCGCTCTGCATGCCCGGGTCCTCGCCGTAGTCGGCGACAAGGGTGTCAAAATCAACGCCGTCCGCAAGCTTGGCCTTGACTTCTTCGATTATCTTGTTGACGTCCTTAGTCTCGCCTTCAGCAGGCTTCTTGATGAGGATGTGCTTATAGAAGTGATATCCCTCCGCCACGGTAAGGGGAGCCATCTCATCGCTGCCGCTGATATAGGCGGTATAGTCGTCATAGTACTTGGCAGGGTTCTCAGAATACTCTGCCTTCTTCAGTATAAGCTGCTCGTCATAGTATTCCTGAGCCTGGACCTCGGTTATGTTCACGTCCTTATAAAGGGTCTGCAAATACTTGTTGCCTATGGCGGTGTTGCGCACATCGTCCTCTATAAGCTGAAGATACTCGCTGTATATCCAACCGGCCTTCTTAAGGTCTGCCTTGAACAGCTTCTCCTCTTCCTTGCGCTTTTCAGCTTCGTCGGTTATAGAGGCATCCACCTTGTCGGCATAGCCCGCTATCATGCTTTCAAGCTGAGCCTTGTAGTCTTCCTGTACCTTGGCTTCCTCCTCCGCCGTAAGGGTCACGCCCTCTCTTTTAGCTATAACTACCGGCAGTGCGTTGTTGATAAGGTTATTGAACACCTGATCCTGCATGCTGCGGAAAGCCTCTTGGGTAGAAACGTTGTAAAGCCCATACATCTGATAAACATAGGCAAGATAGTTATAATTATTATAGTAGGCGTTTACGCCTATGTCCATGTCGCCCACCTTCAGCACGGTATAGTTGGGATTGTTTACCGAGCAGGCGCAGAGCGCCGCCGCAACGGTCAGAGCCGCAAGGACAAGGGCAATGGTCTTAATGGTTCGCATTCTTCAAAAATCTCCTTTGTAATTCGCGCATGGGCCATAGCCACGCACGGATAAACTGTTTTTCTATTTTATCGCCCAAAGCAGCCTATGTCAACGCAAAAGCAGCCTTATGCTTACATTTGCCTTACAAATATATAAAAATGATGGAAAATCATTTTACTATAGGTTATAATAGCATCAATAGGAGAGTGCAAAATATGCGGTATATACCAAACATACTTTCAACCATAAGGCTGCTGCTCGTAGGCGTGTTCATATTGCTGTTCAGCAAGGCAAAATATCTTGCCTGCCTTATAGTGTTCATAACGGCTTTTTCGACCGATCTGCTGGACGGTTATCTTGCGCGCAGGAACAACTGGATAAGCGAACTTGGCAAGGTGCTTGATCCGCTTGCCGATAAATTGATGGTCATAGCGGCGTTTTCGTGCTTTTATTCCGTAGGCTGGCTGCCGCTTTACATGCTGCTCGCTGTGCTTATAAAAGAAGGCATAATGATAATAGGCGGCCTGCTTTTGTTCAGAAAAGAAGTGGTAGTGTATGCCGATTGGTACGGTAAGTTCGCCGCAGGCTTCTTCAACGCCGGCGTTGCGCTTACTCTTGCTAAAAACTTCTGGCCTTGGATAGGCGCATTGAACCTTATAGTAATAGGCATAGCGATAGTGCTTGCCATTATAGCGCTTTTCCACTACGCAAAGGTGCAGGTGTTCAATAGAGATAAAAAGGAATCGTGATACATCGCATATTTATCGGGCTGCCATACGCAGCCTGTTTGAGAGTGTCGAAAAAGTGGCTATTCGCCACTTTTTCGAGTTTTCACAGGTTTTGTCTCTCGCTCACGCTCCCGGGCGGCAAAAGTCGCAAGGTACAAAAACCTCTGGGTTTTCATCCGTTCTGACGTGCATGCCGTCAGAGCCGGAATCTGCTTAAGGGGCAGCCGCCCCTTAACAACCCCAGGGGTTTTCGACAGGATGAGCAGACGGCGAAGCAGCGTCCGCTTTTGTGTTGAATAAGCCCGCATTTTGGTTTATTATATTAGTATGTATACTGATTATGAGATTAAAAACGGAACGCTTACGGTACGCGGCATAGACCGTATCGATATAGAAAGGAGCTGCGCCTGCGGGCAGAGCTTCAGATGGAAGAAGGACGGGGATGGCTTTGTCGCGCCCGCGCTCGGTCGGGTTGTGCGCGTATGCCAAAATGACTGCGACATATCCATATATCCCTGCAAAAAAGGTGAGGAGAAGGATTGGCTCGCCTACTTTGACCTTGACAGGGACTATGCCGCGATAGAAAAGCGACTCAGCGTTGATGAACAGCTTAGCATGTGCATAGGCAGCGCCAGCGGCATTCGCGTGTTCGCTCAGGAGCCGTTTGAAACGCTGATTACTTTTATAATCTCCGCCAATAATAACATAGGCAGAATAGCCGGAATAGTTGAAAGACTGTGCGCGCTTTGCGGCGAAAAGGCGGAGCTTGACGGCAAGGAATACTATTTATTCCCAAAGCCGGAAAGCATAGCGGCGCTTGAAGAAAGCGAGCTTGTCAGGATAGGCTCCGGCTACAGGGCGCCTTATATTAAAAAAAGCGCCGCGATAATAGCGGGAGGCTATCGGCTTGAAAAATTAAGGGATATGCCTCTTGATATCGCGAGAAAAGAGCTTTTGAAGTTCCCGGGCGTGGGGCCAAAGGTGGCTGACTGCGTGCTGCTGTTTAGTCTTGGGCATACGGACGCGTTTCCTGTTGACGTATGGATAGGCAGGGCGATGAGCGAGATATACTTTGATGGCGAAAGCCCGAAAAAGAGGCAGCTTGAAGCCGCGATAAGGGCCCTTGGCAGCGAAAGCGGCATAGTGCAGCAATATATTTTTCACTATGCAAGGCAAACGGCATTGGGCAAAAAGCGCCAAGGCAGAACCAAGACACAATAGATAAATAAGCCAAAAGTTGTGTTGACATGTACAGCTCTCTATGCTACAATGCTTTGGTGAGCCGCTCTGCGACGGCTTTTTTGAAGCGCGTGAATAACGGCGCCGTGTCGCAGGCGAGATTGGGGAATAGGAGGTGCAGCAAATGTACGCTATTATCCGTACCGGTGGCAAGCAGTACAAGGTCGAGGCGGGCGATGAGATTCTGGTCGAAAAGCTCGATGCCGAGGCTGGTGCTGAGGTTTGCTTTGAGGTTCTGATGCTTTGCGACGGCGAGAACGTGACTATCGGCAAGCCCGTAGTTGAAGGCGTTTGCGCTAAGGCAGAGGTCATTGAACAGACCAAGGGCGATAAGGTTGTGGTGTTCAAGTATAAGCCTAAGAAGAACATCCGCAAGAAGCAGGGTCATCGTCAGCCGTATACCAGGGTCAAGATCAATACCATAGGTTAACCAAGACATGACAGAAATTACTCTGTTCCGCAAAAACGGACGTGCAGTGGGCTTTATGACGCAAGGGCATACCGGCTATGCCGATGAAGGCAGCGACATAGTTTGCGCGGCGATAAGCGCGCTTACGCAGGCCGCTGTGATAGGGCTTAACGAGGTGATAGGCCTTCAAACGGCCCTTGAAATAGAAGATGGTTACATATACTGTATGCTGCCAAAAGCTGTTTCCGAAAAAGCATGGCATGATGCGGAACTGATACTTAACACACTGGCGTTGAGCCTGAGCTCAATAGCCGAAACAAACGGTGATTACATCAAATTGACTGATAGGGAGGTGTAACACGATGATGATGAATCTGCAGCTTTTTGCTCATAAAAAGGGCGTTGGCAGCTCGCGTAACGGACGTGACAGCGAGTCTAAGCGTCTTGGACCCAAGAGGGCTGACGGGCAGTTCGTTCTGGCTGGCAACATTCTGGTAAGGCAGAGGGGCACTCACTTTCATCCCGGCAACAACGTTGGTATCGGCAAGGATGATACTCTGTTCGCTAAGGTTGACGGCGTAGTCCGCTTTGAAACCAAGCATCTCGGCCGCAAGCAGGTCAGCGTTTACGCTGTCGAGGAAGCAGCCGCCAACTGATCAACAACATCGTAACACAAGCCGGCCTTATTGTGGGCCGGCTTTTTTCATGCCGTAATTTATGGCGATGCGGCGGCATATTAATTGTGCAGGGGGTGCTTTATGGAGCTGTTTCTTATGTCCTCTGCGGTATTGCTTAGCATGATGGGCCTGTATATGGGCCGCTGCGTGTATCTTTTGCCGCTTAGGCCAAAGCATTTTATACACGGCATATGCCGCGCGCTGAAAGCTTCAAACGGAGACGGCATAACCCCCTACGAGGCTTTTTCCGCCGCGCTTGGCGGCTGCGTAGGCACGGGCAACATAGCGGGCGTTGCAGGGGCAATAGCTATAGGCGGCCCAGGCGCAATATTCTGGCTATGGATAAGCGGCATACTCGGCATGGCCACCAAGTATGCGGAGGCGCTTATCGCGATAAGGTATCGCCCGGGCGGCGGAAAGGATAACGCAGGCGGCACCATGTACTGTATAGTGCTGGGCATGGGAAGGAGCGCGTGGCCACTGGCGGCGGCGTTTTCCGTATTCGCGCTTTTGGCTTCCCTCGCCTGCGGCAACATAGTGCAGTCAAACACGCTTGCGCTCGCCGCCGCCTCAGCCGCCGGTGCGCTCGGCTTTGGCGAACATATTGGCCTTGTAAAGCTTATGGCAGGCATTATAACGGCGGCGCTCATATATATTGTGCTTAGGGGCGGGGCAAAGGGAATATGCTCGGCAGCCGGCAAGATAGTGCCGGTGATGAGCGCAGTATATATAATAGCGGCTGCGGCCGTTATATATATGTTCCGCGCAAAGCTGCCGGAGGTGCTGAAAATGATAATGGACGGCGCTTTCGGATTAAAAAGCATAGCCGGCGGCGCAGCGGGCTTTACCATGGCGCAAGGCATACGCGTTGGCATGATGCGCGGCATATTCTCCAACGAGGCAGGCATAGGCTCTGCAACTATGGCCTATTCTTCCCCTAAAAATGGCGCTGACGAGGCCGAAACAGCTATGCTTGCTGCGTTTGACGTGTTTATTGATACAATAGTTATATGTACGCTCACAGCATTTGCGGTGCTTTGCGCGGCTGACTATATACCATATGGCTATGCCGAGGCTGACGGGATGGCAATATGCTTATCGGCTTTTTCAAAGCTTATGGGCAGCGGAGCCGCAGGAGTCTTCCTTGCAGTAAGCTCGGCGCTTTTTGCCTTTTCATCCATGATAACATGGGCAATGTATGGCGAAAGGGCTCTGTGCTTTTTATCGCATGACATGGGACAGGGGATATACCGTATATGCTTTGCCGTTATATGCCTTATAGGCTCATTATCCATGCCTGGAATAGTATGGAGCATGGGGGAAGTGTTTAATGCGCTTATGGCGTTGCCCAATATAATAATGCTGATTGCGCTTTCGGGCGAAATAAAGCGGGCGTCAAAGCATTATTTGGCATGGCGGGGGAGAATATAATATGGTATAATTCCAAAGGAAATCTCCGAAAGGGATAATGCTATGCAAAAGAGGGTAAACGGAAACACTGACGGCATAAAGGACGCCGTTCTTGAGCGGATAGCCGGCATATACGATATGAAGCAGGGGCAATATGAGTTTGCCTCGCATGAGCTTATAGCTGAAATCTGCGCTCTTACGGGTATTATTAAGCGCGAAATATCCGTGTATATAGCGCGTGACGGTTCGGTTGCCGATGTTTCTGTTGGCGACAGCGGGAGGGTCAGCATGCCCTCCATGCGGCTTGTGAGAAATGAGGACAGGCTGTGCGGCGTGAGGTGCCTGCATACGCACCCTAATGGCGACGGCAGGCTGAGCGGCGTCGATCTTGGCACGCTGAGGAGCATGATGCTTGACGCTATGGCTTCTGTCGGCGTGAAGGAGGACGGCACGGCAACGTCGATGTACGCGGCATATGTTGGCGAGATGGCGGATAACGAGCGTCAGGCGCTTGTGTATGGCCCTATGCGGCCATATAAGCTGCCGCAAAGGCAGTTGATACAGGAAATATATATTGCGGACGACAGGCTGAAGAGCAGCACGAAGGACACCAGGGACGATGTTCCGGAAAGAGCAGTGCTTGTTGGGCTTGAAAACGACGAGGATTACGACACCATAGAGGAGCTTGCCCAGCTTGCAAAAACCGCCGGAGCCAACGTGGTTGCGCGTAGCGTGCAGAAAAGAAGGACGCCGGACAACGCAACATACATAGGCAGCGGTAAGGTGGACGAGCTTAGCCTGCTTGCGAGCGAGACGCAGGCTGACCTGTTCATATTCGATGATGAGCTTACCGGCACACAGCTTAGAAATCTTGAAACGAGGCTTGGCGTACATACCATAGACCGCACCGCGCTTATATTGGATATATTTGCCCAGCGCGCGCAGTCGAGGGAGGGCAGGCTGCAGGTAGAGCTTGCGCAGATGAAGTATAACCTGACCAGGCTGACCGGACAGGGGACGGCGCTTTCCCGCCTTGGCGGCGGCATAGGCACAAGAGGCCCGGGCGAAAAGAAGCTTGAAATAGACAGGAGACGCATAAGAAGGCGCATATTCGAGCTTGGCGAGGAGCTTAAAGAGGTCGAGAAGCAGCGCGGCCTGAGGCGGGAGAGGCGTGAGAAAAACACGATGCCCCTGGTGGCGCTTGTAGGCTACACAAACGCGGGCAAATCGACTTTTTTGAACTCCGTATCAGATGCAGGCGTGCTTGCGGAGGATAAGCTGTTTGCAACGCTTGATCCTGTTGTAAGGCAGATAACGCTGCCCGATGGCATGAATATACTGCTTTCGGACACGGTAGGCTTTATAAACAAGCTGCCGCACGATCTTATTGAGGCGTTCAAGTCAACGCTTGAGGAGGCGGCGAATGCGGATATCATACTGCATGTTGTTGATATATCAAGCGACCATTATCAAGCCGAAATGAGGGTGGTAGAGGACGTTATCGCCTCGCTTGGCGCGGCAGACATACCGAGGATAAATGTTTATAATAAAATAGACCTTATCGACGTAAGGCCAAAGGGTACCGCGGACGACGCATTCGTTTCTGCCGCAACGGGGGAGGGTATGCAGGCGCTTCTTAACAGGATAGAGCATATGCTTTCCGCAGCGCATAACAGGATAGAGATTGCGGTTCCGTATGACAAATATGAAGCCGTGGCTATCCTTCATAACGAAGCGAAGATAATCAGCGAGGAGCATTCCGAGCAAGGCGCGCTCATAACCGCTATGGTAGAGGAAAACACTATGCGCAAGCTTAAAAAACTGCTTGGGGAAAGTATAAGGACAAATGAAGAATAAAGATGCAAAAGGCATGGCGCTTGTGTTCATAGCCGCTGTGCTTTGGAGTACAAATTCGATACTTGTTAAGAGCATAGAGCTGCCGTCTATTCTGATAGGCGCTATGCGGGCGCTTATAGCAGGCGTTGTTCTTATGCCGTTTATAAGACTAAAAAAGATAAAGTGGAGCCTTAAGCTGCTTTTTATGATGATAGCCTTTACCGTGCAGAGCACATGCATAGTAATTGCAATAAAGCTGACAAGCCCCTCCATAGCCATTGGCATGCAGTTTACTGCGCCTATATGGCTGTATCTGTATTCAAGGTTAAAGGGCTATCCGTTTTATAAAAGAAGGGTGATACCTCTTGCCGTGCTTAGCGCGGGCGTTGTCATATCCATGTTCTCAAAGGCTGAAGGCGTTACTATGCTCGGCAACATAATAGCGCTTTCCACAGGCGTGTGGTTCGCCATTGTTACTCAGCTCGGCAAGGAGCTTGGCGGAGACAATCCCGTGGGCATGACCAGCATAAACAACCTGTTCATGGCGCTTGTGCTGCTGCCGCTGTTCTGCCGCGACTCAATACCCAAGCTATTTGATATGGATACCGTTGGCTGGATAACGCTTATCACGCTCGGCGTGGTGCAGTTTGGCGGCGGATATGTTTTTTATAACCTTGGCCTCAGGTATACCTCCGCCGCAAAGGCGGCCATGATAAGCCCTATGGAGATGGTGCTCAGCCCCGTATGGGTGGCCGTATTTATGGGCGAGATACCGGATATCATCGGCATCATAGGCTTTTTAGTAATAGTGGCAGGCATTGGGCTTGAGGTGTTGTTTACTCATCGGTACGAAAAGGCTGCCGAGGCGGCACGGCAGGAGCTTACGTCATAAATACTTATTATACTATAAAGAGAAAAGAACGCCGCCTTCCTCTTTTTGTACCGTTTGATTCTATACGCTACCGCTGCATGGAGGCGTCAACATCCATGCAGTATATCTTCTTAACGTCGTTGCGCCTCAGATATATTGTAAAGAACACGGAGATGAACGCTATTAGGTATAAGCCGAGGTTTATCTCTTTCATAGGCCAAAACTCGGCTACAGCGCCGGTTATAAGCGAGCCTAAAGACCCGCCAAGCGTGGTGAGCATCTGGAATACCCCCGTGAAGCGGCCACGCATATCGTTTGGCACATAGCTCTGCGTTGCCGATATGCGTATGTTATAGCTGGTCACGCCTAAAAGCCCGGTTATAAACATTATGGCGCACATTGCGTATATGGGACTATAGAACAATATGCCGGCTAAAGCATTGGTGACAAGGTATACCGATAATGCTATATTAAACTTGTTGGAAGGCTTGAACCTGTGCTTATAAAGCCCTAAGCCGCCAACTACCCTGCCTATTACGGCGCAGCCCATAACATATGTGTACATTTTCACCCCAAGTCCGAGAGTGCTTTTGAAAAACGGCAGCGCAAGGGTGCTTGCGCCATAGTCTGAAAACATTACTATGGTAAAATATGCGGCTATCGCCATCAAGCCTTTTTCGGCTTTGATGTAGCGCACACCCTCCTTAAAGTCGGATACATATTTTGATATGTTGTATGCTTCGCCCACGGGCTTTATCTGCGATTCGTCTACTTTTATCTGCGTTTCAAAAGCCGCGGCTATCAAAAACGTGGCGGCATTGAACAAAAACAGTATATTAAGCCCAACATGCTCATAACACCATGCCGCCGCAAGCACCATGACAGAAGCAAGCGGATATATCATGCTTGAAACTGAGTATGCCTTGGTAGAAAACCCGGGGGTAATGAGCATGGGATAAAGGCTATCGTAAGCCACCTGATATATGCCGTCTATCGACCCTATTATAAGGCACAGCGCAAGGAAGACGGCATAATTGAAAAGATTGAGCCTAAGTATTACAAATATGGCGAGATATAGACCTGAAGAGATAAAGTCGAGCGTATATATCATCTTTGCCCTTGAGAACCTGTCAAGATAAGGGCCGGCAAGAAAAGGCATTATGACCTTGGGCAGGTTGTATACGACGGCAAAAACCGCATACAGCAATGTTGAACCGGTGTAATCAAGCACAATAAGGCTTATTGCAAAGCCTGCGACGGCGTTTCCAAGCGTGCTTACAACGGTCCCAAGGGACAATATGGTAAAGTTCTTAGTCCAAAGCGTTGTCTTTTTCTTATTCTCCATAAGCATGGATGCCTTTCAAATAGATTTAGGCGCCTGCCGCATGAACATTGCGGCGCAGCATTGTAATGAATGCGGTGCATCATGCGCAACAGAGAGCTTATGCGCTTAACTGCGGCTGCTCTGCGGCAGGCTTAACGAGAGGATTACGCTTCAAACTCAGCGTGTATCGAACCGTTGACGGTCTCGGCATACAGTCTGTACTCGGCAACGTTGCTGCGTATGCTGGTCTGCTTGCGCTGCTTTTCGCCGTTAATGTATACCGAGCCGGAAACTGTCTCAAAGTTTGCGTTAAAAGCGTTCAGCGGCATAGAGGTTTTGAACGTTATTGCGCCGTTCACGCTTTCAAGATGCAGCTTGCCCATAAGCTCGCCTGTCATCTTAAGCTCGCCGTTCACCGTTTCACAGTGGCACTCCTCGCTCACACGGCAATCCTGAACAGATATTGCGCCGTTCACGTTTTCGCAGTGTATCTTGCGGGCCTGTACGCCGCTTATGCTGTGCGTGCCGTTAACGGTCTCGCAATGCAGGTTGTCAAGCTTAATAGCAGGGATTATCACTGTGCCGTTTACGGTTTCTATATTGAACTTGTAAAACTCAATATCGGGCACGGTTATATCTATAGTAGCCTGGCGCCATGTCCTGGGGCTGAAAAGCTTGCCGAATGGAATACGTGACTTTTCCTCTATGCGCAGCACGCCGTTGGATATCGATACCTCCGGCTTTTTTGTACCTTCCGGATAGTTTATATCGAGCTTATACTCGCTGCCGAGTATAATCGTTATGCGCGCGTTTACGGTGTTGGTATCTATGCTTGTAAACGATTCGCCGTTTGTTATAGGGTCGGGCGCAGGCTGCTCGCTGTTTCCCTGATCGGCGGACTGCGTTATTATCTCCCGCGCAAGCTTTTCCGGTGAACCAAGCTCGCTTATAACCTTTTCCGTGTTCTCTTCACCGGCATCGTCGAAATACTCCGCATAAAACTGTATGGCCGCTTCGCGCTCGCTGTTTTCTATGCACTCAAGGCATCTTTCCAAGCGGGACAGGTATTCTTTCTTCGTCATCTTACAAAACCTCCTGTTTTTGTCATGATGCAACGCTCGGCTTCAAGCTGGATTATAGCTACATCGCGCTGTATCTCGTATTTATCAGGCCTGCTCATGCCTGTGCGCCTTTCGCTTGTGCTGCATATGCCGTCCTTTGTACGCCGGTTTGATGAGCTTATAAAACTAAACATTTTGATTACCTCCATATAGTAGCGAATCTACCTTATCCGTATATTCCTTCCATTCGCGCCTGTATTCGTTCAGCTTTTTATGTCCGGCTGCCGTAAGCGCGTAATATCGCCTTAATCTGCCGGAAAACGGCTGGTCATATGTTGAAAGCAGACCGTCCTTTTGCAGCCTTCTAAGCACAGGATACAGGGTCGATTCCGATATATCCATGACCTGCTTCACGCTTTGCGTAAGCACATAGCCATATGCGTCCTGATCGTCAAGCACCGCGAGCACACATGCATCAAGCAGCGCCGAGCCTAATTGAAATCCCATAGCTGCCTCCTTCCTACGTGCAATATTATATGACATATAATATAATATGTCAACACTTTATTATGAAAAAAACAATATTATTTTTTGCGCAAAGCATGAGAGGGCTGTTTATTCCTACTAGTATGTGATAAAATCGGTGGTGTACAAAATGCAGGGGTGAGCATATGAGCAAAACAAAAATAATAGCGATAGAAGGAATAGACGGCGGGGGAAAGGGCGTTCAGGTGAGCGCGCTCACAAAGAACCTTGAAGCGCTTGGCTACAGCGTTGCAAGACGCGACTACCCTATGTATGATACTTACTTTGGCGCACAGATAGGCAGGCTGCTTTCCGGCGCAGATGGGATACGCGCGGATGAGATAGACGGCAAGAGCATGGCGCTATGGTTCGCGCTGGACAGATGGGAAAGCTTTAAGAATTATACCGATGGCGAAACGGATTTTCTTATTATTAACAGGTTTGTACTTTCAAATGCCGTGTACCAGAGTATACGCGACATAGACATGGGTAAGCCTGACATAGTTGATTGGGTGATGGAGCTTGAATATGAACATTTTGGACTGCCTAAGCCGGATCTTAATATTGTATTCTCCATCATGCCAAAGACGGCGGAAGAGAACGTGTTGAAAAAAGGATATCGCGGCTATGTGGGCGAAGGCAAAGACGTTTACGAATCCAGCCATGACATACAGCGGCGCGCAATGAATAAATATATGGAAATAGCGGCAAAAATGCAGGATGTTGAAGTCATATACTGTATGGAAGGCAGCAGGCTGAAAAGCATTGAAGAAATTTCAAAAGCGGTTATGGCGGCCATAAAAAGCAGAGGTTTTCTGGATTAATTGAGAACGGATGTTGTTATATGTACGTGTGCATACCTGTATGCTTAAAAAATTTGTTTACAATATATTATTTGTGAAGTATAATGGTTGTGCAATTTACCGATAGTTGCGTAAGTTGATGACGAGGTTTCCTGCGCTTCTGCGCGGGTTAAAAAAACAAAAGGAGAGAAAACAATGAAGAAAATGCTTGCTATGCTGCTTGCTGTCGCAATGATAGTAGCATGCTTCGCTGGTTGCCAGAGCAACGCTCCGGTAGACACGAATCAGCCTGCCGATTCGCAGCAGCCCACTGATAGCAATCAGCCTACTGACACCACCACCCCCGAGCCGGTTCAGCCCGAGTCCAACGTCGGCCCCGACGGTCGTGAGTTCGCTGACGAGCAGGTTTATCGCACCCTGTATTCCAGCGAAGTGACCACCATGAACTATCTGGTCAGCGGCACCACCTACGAGTTGGTAGTCGGCGCTAACACCATAGACTCCCTTGTTGAGAACGATCCTTATGGCAACATCGTTCCCTGCGCTGCCGAGTCCTGGGAATCTGAGGACGAGACTGTTTCCCTTATCGTTCCTGCCGTCAAGAAGCTTAACGACAATGGCGAGCTTGAGCTTGTCAGCGAGAGGACTACCGAAGAGGCCAACGGCCAGAAGTGGACTTTCCACCTCCGTGCCGGCCAGTATTGGTATGATGCGGACGGCAACCAGAAGGATCCCGTGACCGCTAACGACTACGTGGCCGCTGCCCGTTACGTCTGCGACTCCGCTATGGATTGCTCTAACAGCTACCTGATGGACGGCTGGATCGTCAATGCAACGGAGAGGCTCGACTATACTGCGGCTCTGCTGGCAGAGCCGGTTGAGCAGGGCAAAGAGGAAGGCAAGGACCAGGATATCGTTATCGATGCCGATGGCGTTATCTGGGAAGGCAAAGACTGGGACGAGGATAAGGGCGTTTACACCACCTGGGTCGAGATACCCCTGACCAACCCCGAGGATCTGAGCGTTGAGGCTGTCGATGAAAATACTCTTGTATATCATCTTGTGAAGCCCCGTCCGTATTTCCCGACCGCGCTGCAGTTTGGTACCTATTGGCCCGCTCCCGCCGCTCTGCTTGCTGAGCTTGGCGAGAACTATGCCCTTGACAACTACTCCATGTGGTTCAACGGTGCGTACATACTGTCCACCTTCAAGCCTCAGGAGAAGCGCATCTACACCAAGAACGTGAACAACTGGGATGCCGAGCACATCTATATTGAGAGCATCGAGCAGACCTACAATGCTGAAGCTTCCACCATCGCTCCCGAGCTGTTCCTCCGCGGCGAGGTTGACTACGCTGACATCAGTTCCGACATCGTTGCCGATTGGCTGAGCGACCCCGAGAAGAGCCAGATGATATCCAGCTCCCGCGTAACCGGCGACTATTCCTACTTCTTCGGCTTCAACTTCGAGCCCACGTTCGATGCTGAGTATGAGCCCGAGAACTGGGTCATCGCTGTTAACAACGAGAATTTCCGTAAGGCCGTATTCCACGGCATTGACAGGGATGGTTACCTTGCCGCCAAGTATCCTGGTGACGATCCTGAAATCCACAAGATCAACACCGTCACCCCGAAGGGCTTCTCCGTAAACAATGGTAAGGACTTCGTCATGTACGGCGGACTTGCCAAGTATACCGAGACTGAGAGCTTCAACGAGCAGCTTGCCGTTGAATACAGGGATAAGGCCAAGACAGAGCTTGAAGCCGCCGGCTGCAAGTTCCCCATCAAGGTCCCCATCAACTATAACTCCTCCTCTTCTTCTTGGGGTAATGCCACCGTCGTGCTCGAGCAGCAGCTTGAGAACCTCCTCGGTGCAGACTTTATAGACATCATAGTAGTTTCCTACTCCGGCAACTCCTTCCTTAAAGAGACCCGCCGTAACGGTAACTACGCTCTGCAGGAGCTCAACTGGGGCGCCGACTTCATGGATCCTGAGACCTGGGCTGATCCGTTCGAGCGTGAGAACAGCTACAACTTCTTCTGCCACGATACGGATACCTACAACGTCTATAGGGATACCAAGACTGAAGAGTCTAACGCTCTGATAGATCAGTACTATGCTCTGGTAGACGAAGCTCGCACCAAGACCGGCGATATGGATGAGCGCTTTGAGGCGTTTGCCGCTGCCGAGAGCTTCTATATTGACCATGCTATCGTGGTCCCCGGCTTCATCTCCGGCGGCTCCTACTGCGCCACCAAGCTTAACGGCTTCGAAGGCCAGTACGCCATGATGGGTCAGTCCTCCAGCCGTTATAAGGGTCAGCATCTCTATAAGACCGCTATGAGTCAGGATATGTTTGATGCCCAGTATAACGAGTGGTATGCCTCCATGGGCAACTGATTGAAGCTTAACGGTATCAAATAAAAACCAGAACGCGGCTCTGCTCTGTATTCTGCGGGGCAGAGCCGCTTGCTTATTCTCCTAAAACATGGCATATGAATTCCCTGATTACCTAATCTTTCTATATAAGCTGCCCGCGCGATGAATTGATAAGCCGGGCATAAAGGAGAAACTGAACAGTGTTAGTATATTCATTAAAGCGACTTGGCAGAGCTTTGGTAACTATGGTTATACTGATAACCGTGATTTTCATATTGCTCCGAGCCATGCCTGAAGAAGGATACTTCAGCAATTACGAAAAAATGAGCCCGCAGCAGATTGAGGTCGGTCTGCGCAAGATGGGCTTAAAGGACCCGCTTTATATTCAGGTGGGCAGGTTCATTATAAATGCTGTCAAGGGAGACCTTGGCATATCATATCGTTACCGTATCAATGCGAAGATTACTGATATAATCGGTTCAAAGATAGGTATATCCATGAAGGTCGGCATTGCATCGATGCTGCTCAGCTTGCCGCTTGGCATGGGCCTTGGCGTACTTATGGCGCGCAGCAAGGGCGGCATTGCCGATAAGCTTGGCAACGCATACATAGTGTTTATACAGGCTGTGCCGAACGCCGTGTATTTCATATTCATACAGCTTTACGGTTCAAACTGGTTTAAGCTGAGTATGCTTTATAAAGAAGGAGACTGGACAAGCCTTATCCTGCCTGTGATATCGCTGGCTCTGCCTTCCATCTCAAGCTACGCCATGTGGCTGAGGCGTTACATGGTTGACGAGACCAACAAGGATTATATAAAGCTTGCCCGCGCAAAGGGCGTGCCTAACAGCACCATATGGTTCCACCATGTATTCCGCAACGCTGTTGTTCCTATGGTAAACCTTATTCCAGGCTCAATATTGCTTACCATATCCGGCTCAATATATGTTGAATCGCTCTATTCCATTCCCGGCATGGGCGGCCTGCTCGTTGACGTTATAAAGAGGCAGGATAACAACATGGTGCTTGCACTGGTAGTAATATTTGCAGCACTGAGCATACTCGGTCTGCTGTTGGGCGACTTGCTGATGGCCATTGTTGACCCGCGCATCAGCTTCACGAAGAAGGAGGGGTCAAGATGAGTAAGTATTCCATCAAGGATAAAGTCAGCGCCAAGCTTGAGAATAACATAACCGAGAATACCCAGAGCATGGCCGAAAAGGACGATCTCACTCCGGAAGAAATAGCAAAGCTCACTCCTGATGAGTTTGAGTTTGTCGAGTATGACGAGAGCGAGGCGGAGCGCGCCGGCTATTCAAACTATTCCTATTGGCGCAGCACTGTCCGTATGTTCTTCAAGAACAAGGTCGCTGTGGTCAATTTGGTGATAATGCTGGTGCTTGTGCTGTTCACGTTCATTCAGCCCCTGCTTCCGAATCAGTTTGATCCAAACGTTGTCAACAGATACGATGAGGATACCGTATGGATGGTAGTCGATGAGGATGGCAAAGCGAAGCTGAGCGGCATTAAGTATACCGATGGTGACAAGGCTGTAGCTGTCAACAAGGATGCAGAGACGCTTGCATACGTTCAGGCGCCGGAAGACTGGGGAACGCCTCAGCTTTATGTGCAGGAGAAGGGCGGCGTTGCCGAGCCTGTTTCCGCAACAGCAGATGCGAACAACCCTGGTTGGTACTATACTGTTGTCAGCAAGGGAAAGCCGTATATGTTCGTAACCAGCGAAGATGGCGCGAAAACCACCTACTTTGAGGCTTGCTGGATAACGGTTGATGAAGAGACGGCAGGCGTTACTTCATCTTCCTCCAAGCAGACCTCAGGCGATCTGATAACGGATATACCGGAAGGCACTGTGCTAACGTATTTGCAGGTTCCTGCGAGGTGGGGTACTCCTCACGTTATGGCAGGCGGCGTAATGCGCGGCAGTGAATCCACGGAGATAGAGTTCCTACCTCTTGAGGGCAACGACGGCTGGTATTATGCTTTTGTTCCCGCCGAGCAGATGATGCTTGAGATAACCAGCGAAAACGGCGAGTACAAGGGCAAGAACAAGGGCGTTGCGCGCGTTACTGACCCGAGCGAGATAAAGCCGCAGATAGGCTTTATAGAGAATCAGAAGCCAAACAGCGTTTTCTGGTTCGGTACCAACAACATAGGTCAGGATCTGTGGTCAAGAATGTGGAGCGGTACGCGTACCAGCCTGTTCATAGGCATTGTGGTCGCGCTTATAGAAGCCGTTGTGGGTATACTTGTTGGTCTGCTTTGGGGATATGTACGCAAGCTGGACTTCCTGTTTACCGAGATATACAACATAATCAATAACATACCTACGACTATAATACTTATACTTGCATCGTATGTTATGAGGCCGAGCGTGCAGACGATTATAATAGCCATGAGCTTAACCGGCTGGATTGGCCTTGCAAGGTTCATAAGGAATCAGGCCATAATTATACGTGACCGTGACTTCAACCTTGCTTCCCGCTGTCTGGGCACTCCCACAAGGCGAGTTATAGTGAAGAACCTGCTTCCTCAGATGGTATCCGTGGTAATGCTCAGAATGGCTCTGGCTATTCCGGGCGCCATAGGTTCAGAGGTATTCCTTGCTTACATAGGCCTTGGACTCCCGATAAGCATACCTTCGCTTGGTAACCTGGTCAACAACGGCCGCAGCCTTATGATGGCGCCGAGCCTCAGGTATCAGCTTATAATACCTGCTGTGATACTTTCAATAATAACCGTTTGTTTCTATCTGGTCGGTAATGCGTTCTCAGACGCTGCTGATCCGAAGAATCACGTTTAAGGAGGCCTGAACATGGAAAACAAGGAAATTATTCTTTCTGTAAAGGACCTCAACGTTAAGTTTACCCTGCGCGGCAAGGTGCTGCACGCTATCCGCGGCATAAGCCTTGACCTGTATAAGGGCGAAAGCCTTGCCATAGTCGGCGAGTCCGGCTCGGGCAAAAGCGTTTTCACCAAGAACTTCATAGGCCTTCTTGATAAGAATGGCTGGGTAGATTCGGGCGAGATACTTTACTATGGCATGGATCCTGAGCATCCGGTCGATCTTGCAAAGTTTAAGACGGATGACGACTGGAACGGGATACGCGGCAAGGAAGTCGCAATGGTAATGCAGGACCCGATGACAAGTCTTAACCCGCTTAAAACGGTTGGCTGGCAGATATGCGAGGCGCTTAAACTGCACCAGAATCTGGAAGGCAAGGCTGCCAAGGAAAAGGCCATAGAGATATTGGACGATGTCGGCATACCAGAACCGGAGCGCAGATACGGCCAATATCCGCACGAGTTTTCCGGCGGCATGAGGCAAAGGGTCGTCATAGCCATAGCTATGGCCTGTAATCCGCGCATACTTATATGCGACGAGCCTACCACCGCGCTTGACGTTACCATACAGGCGCAGATACTGCACCTTATCAAGCAGCTTAAGGATAAGTACGAGCTGACCACGATCTATATAACCCATGACCTGGGCGTTGTTGCAAACGTGGCGGACCGTATAGCCGTTATGTATGCAGGCGATATAGTTGAGATAGGTACAACTGATGAGGTGTTCTACAATCCTAAGCACCCGTATACTTGGGCGCTGCTTTCAAGCCTGCCTCAGCTCGGCGTAAAGGGCGAAGACCTCTATTCCATAAAGGGTACGCCTCCTAACCTGTTCCATCCGATAAGGGGCGATGCGTTTGCTGCCCGTAACCCGCACGCGCTTAAGATAGACTTTGAACATAGGCCGCCTTATTTTGAGGTATCGCCTACGCATAAGGCGCGCACATGGCTGCTCGATCCAAGGGCTCCGCATGTTGAGCCGCCCGAGAGCATAAGGAACATAAGAAACATTAGGAACATGCGCAATACCGGAGGTAAGAAAAATGACTGATAATACAAGAGAACCACTCCTTCAGGTGAAGAATCTTGAAGTCACCTTCGGCAAGGGCAAGAAGAAGTTCGTGGCGGTTAAGAACGTCAACTTCGATATCTATAAGGGTGAAACGTTTGGTCTGGTTGGTGAGTCAGGCTCGGGCAAGACCACTATAGGCCGCGCCATAATCCGCATAAACCCGATATCCGATGGCGAGGTAATATTCAAGGGTCAGCGCATAAGCGGCAAGATAAGCCGCCAGCTCGACAAGGAAGTCACCCAGAAGATACAGATGATATTCCAGGATCCTATGGCGAGTCTTAACGAAAGGGCCAAGGTGGACTATATAGTATCAGAAGGCCTTATCAACGTGCATCCGCATATGCCCAAGGAAGAAAGGGAGGCCGCAGTAAGCAAGGCGCTTTCCGATGTTGGCTTGCTGCCTGAGTTTGCAAGCCGTTTCCCGCATGAGTTTTCGGGCGGCCAGCGCCAGCGTATAGGCATAGCCAGGAGCCTTATAATGGAGCCTGAGTTTATAATTGCCGACGAGCCTATATCCGCGCTTGATGTTTCAATAAGGGCTCAGGTGCTGAACCTTATGAGCAAGCTGCAGAAGGAGCGCGGGCTAACCTATCTCTTCATAGCGCACGATCTTAGCGTTATGCGCTTTATATGCGACAGGATAGCCGTTATCCATAAGGGCGTTATAGTTGAACTTGCGGATACTGACAAGCTGTTTGCGCACCCGCTGCACCCGTATACAAGGGCGCTGCTTTCCGCAATACCTATGCCGGATCCGGAAAGCGAACGCGATAAGGTGCTTGAAGTATACGATCCTTCCTGCCATCATTATGATGCGGATAAGCCCGTCTGGACCGAGATCGAGGAAGGCCACTTTATAATGGCAAACCAGGAGGAGCTTGAAAAATACAGGGATATGCTTAAGTAAACCATGTATTTAAGCTGAAAGAACGTCATTTTTGCCTGCCTGATATGTCATTTAGGCAGGCAATTTTTGTGCAATGGGGAAAATTAGCGTATTTGGGTTGACTTTGCTTGACTATTCAAGTATAATACCTTTTGTTTGCGGGCAAACCAAATTGTTTTGTGGGAAGACCGCTATGTTGCATCAGAGGGGAGGGATAAAGAAATGGAAATTCGTGTAGGCGAAAACGAGTCCCTGGAGAGTGCCCTGAAACGGTTCAAACGTAAGTGCGCGCGCTCTGGCGTCCTCGCTGAGGTTCGTAGGCGTGAGCATTATGAGAAGCCCAGCGTAAAGCGCAAGAAGAAAGCCGAAGCTGCTCGTAAGCGCAAGTATTGATTTGTGCATTTTGCAGTTTAAGTAAGATCTAAAAAAGCAGATTTAAGCCGGAGAATGAAATTCACCGGCTTTTTTCGTGCATTTGCATCATATAGCTGCAAGCCTTTCATCATTTCAGTATTTTTGTTGATAAAACGCTGCTTTTCTGGTAATATATGAAGGAAATACGGATAAATGAAACCTGCGAAAGGCGGAGTAGGAATAACATGAGGATATTGCTTTCCAATGATGATGGCGTGCATGCCGCAGGAATACGCGCGCTTGCTATGGCGCTTAAAAAAGAGCATCAGCTTACCATAGCCGCCCCTGATTCTGAGCGCAGCGGCGCGAGCCATTCGTTTACAAGCAGCAAATTTGCGCTTACAGCAAATAAGATTGTGCTTGACGGGCTTGAGGATGTTGAGACCTATGCGATAAGCGGTACGCCCTCGGACTGCACAAAGCTTGGCATGAATCTTATGGAAAAATGGCCGGATATGGTCATTACCGGCATAAACCACGGCAGCAATCTCGGTACAGATACGTTGTATTCAGGCACCGTGGGCGCGGCTATGGAGGCCGTGATATACGGCATAAGGGCAATTGCAGTATCCAACGAAGCATGGGAGCCGAAGAATTTTGACGGCTGCATATGCGGGCTTGAAAGGGCTATGCGGCTCATGCATGAGCACAAGGAGCTTATTCTGCTGAACGTAAACGCGCCTGACGGCCCAAGGGAAAACTGCAAGGGCATAAAGCTTACGCCGCTTGGCTTCCATAAATATCCGACTGAGTATGATAGGACGGAAGCTGATGGGGAGACGCTGTATTACTCCAAAAAGGGAATACTCTATTCAAGCGCGCAGGACGACGATGTTGACGACCGCTGGGTGCAGAAGGACTATATCACAATAACCCCGCTTCAGCTCAGCTTTACAGATGAACATATGCTTACAAAGCTTAAAGAGGGATGGCACGAATAATGCGTAAGGACGCGGACAAGATGGAAGGCAGCGATTTGCTGATAAGGCTGAACAGGTGCTATAAAAGCCTGAGCAAGGGGCAAAAGCAGCTTGCTGCATATATTACAGAAAACTATGACAGGGCGGCGTTTATAACGGCCTCCAAAATGGGCCGCATAGTTGGCGTAAGTGAATCCACCGTAGTGCGTTTTGCTTATGCGCTCGGCTATGACGGATATCCGGAGCTGCAAAAGTCGCTTCAGGAGCTTATCAGGAACAAGCTTACAAGCGTGCAGCGCATACAGCTTACAAGCGATCTTCAGTCAAACGATGTGCTTAAATCCGTGCTTAAGGCTGATGTCGCCAATATCCGCGCCACGATAGATTCAATAGATAACGATTCCTTTAACGCCGCCGTAGACATTATGCTGAACGCTGAAAGAATATATGTTATAGGCTTAAGGAGCGCCGCGCCGCTTGCGCAGTTTCTGACTTATTATCTAGGCTTTGTTATGGATAACGTTGTGCTTGTTACCGGCGCGCTTGGCGATATATATGAGGATATATTCAGAATTGGCGAAAACGACGTTTGCGTGGGCATAAGCTTCCCCAGGTATTCAAACAGGACTATCGATGCGCTTGAATTTGCCGCCGGCAAGGGCGCCAAGGTGATAGCGATAACGGACAGCGTCTCTTCGCCTGTTGCGGAAAAAGCCGAGTATGCGCTTATAGCAAGAAGCGATATGGCAAGCTTTGCCGACTCGCTTGTAGCGCCGCTGAGCCTTATAAACGCGATTATTGTGGCATGCAGCCTTAAGAGAAAGGAAGAAGTGTCAGGCATCCTTAACCAGCTTGAGAGCATATGGGGCAGCCAAAGAGTATATGTTACCAAGGAGAATGGCAGGGAATGAGGCTGATATTAGTGCGCCACGGCCAGACCGAATGGAACCAGCTTGGCATAATACAGGGAAGGACTGATATACCGCTCAACGATACGGGCATTGTGCAGGCCAGGGCCGCCGGCGAATGGCTGAGCCAAAGGAGAATAGACGCGGTGTATTCATCGCCTATGCAAAGGGCGTTTGATACGGCAACGGAGATAGCAAGGCCGCACGGATTGCCTGTTATAAGCATTGACGATATAATAGAGATTGACTTTGGCCTTTGGGAGGAAAAGACGGCAGACGAGCTGAAAAGGCTTTATCCTGAATACTGGAACGACTGGTCATGGCATCTGGACGAGGAGAAGAGCGCCAATATGCAGGCGGAGTCAGCCTATACTATATTAAACAGGGTAAAGAGGGCGCTAAACAGCATATTTGAAGAGAATACGGCCGGCTCAACGGCTGTTGTGGTTAGCCATACGATGCCTATAAAGCTGATAATGGCAAACGCGATAGGGCTGCCGCTTAAATCGCTACAATCGATAAAGGTAGGCAATTGCGGAATATGCGAGCTTGATATGAACACTGATATGTCCGGCAGCCTGATAACATGGAACGAGAGCGGCTACCTGGCAAGAAAGGGACTTATATGAGCCGCGTTGCTGTTGTTGGCGGAGGCCCTGCGGGTATGATGTGCGCGGCTGAGGCTGCAAAAAACGGCCACAGCGTAACGCTTTACGAGCGCAACGAAAAGCTTGGCAAAAAGCTCTTTATAACCGGCAAGGGCCGCTGCAATCTAACAAATTCTGCCGATATAAAGGACTTTTTTGAGAATATACCAAGAAACCCGAGGTTCCTTTACAGCGCGCTGTATGGCTTTACAAACGAGGAGCTTATATCTATTATAAATAAAGAAGGCGTAAGAACAAAAGTTGAGCGCGGAGGCAGAGTTTTCCCTGAATCGGATAAATCAAGCGATATACTGCGCGCTATGGCTGATTATGTTAAAAAATCGGGCGTTGATATAAGGCTGAACAGCAGGATAACCTCAATAAAAATGTCCGGTGGCAAATTTGAGCTTTGCTGCGGCCATGATAGCGAGCTTTATGACAGCGTGGCGCTTGCGACCGGCGGCGCAAGCTATCCTTCAACCGGCTCCACGGGGGACGGCTATGCTTTTGCAAAAAGCTTTGGCCATACCGTAACATCGATACTGCCGAGTCTCATATCGCTTGAAACGGAGGAGGATTGGCCCAAGGAGCTTATGGGGCTATCGCTTAAAAACATAACGCTCACGGCTTATAATAAAAGGAAAAAGCAGGTGTACAGCGAGCTTGGGGAAATGCTGTTCACGCATTTCGGCGTATCGGGGCCGCTTGTGCTGAGCGCATCAAGCAGGATTGCGGACGATCCGGCCGGCGCAAAGCTCGTGCTTGACCTTAAGCCTGCGCTCAGCATGGAAGAGCTTGATAAAAGGCTTGTGCGCGATTTTCAGCAGAACAGCAGAAAGAGCTTCTGCAATGCGCTTGACGGGCTGTTCCCCAAAAAGCTTATACCTGTAATGGTGCGGCTTTCTGGTATTGCGGCAAATACACAGACCAATTCCGTAACGCGCGAGCAAAGGTGCGATTTTGCCTATTTGATAAAGAATCTGACTATGCATGTTAAGACTGCGATGCCTATAGATCAGGCTATAATAACAAGGGGCGGAATAAACGTTAAGGAAATAAACCCGTCCACTATGGAATCCAAGCTCGTACGGGGCCTGTATTTTGCCGGAGAGGTAATGGACGTTGATGCGTATACAGGCGGCTTCAATATACAAATAGCCTGCTCAACGGGCGTTTTGGCTGGAAGGAGCATAGAATGAGGCATATTAACATAGCTATAGACGGTCCTGCGGGCGCGGGCAAAAGCACTGTCGCAAAGGCTGTTGCAAAGGCGCTGAACATACTGTATCTTGACACGGGCGCCATGTACAGGGCGGTTGCGCTTAAGGCGATAAGACAGGGGATAGACCCAAACGATGCCGAGCGCGTGAAGCCTATGCTGAAAACGACGCGGATAAGCGTAAAAAACGAAGCCGGAGTGCAGCATACCCTGCTTGACGGGGAGGATGTTTCCGCTTTTATAAGGACGCAGGAGGTTTCAAAAGGCGCTTCCGACATAGGCGTTATACCGGAGGTAAGGCTGATGCTTGTACATGAACAGCAGCGTATTGCCGCGGGGACTGACCTTGTTATGGAGGGGCGGGACATAGGCTCCTATGTCATACCGGATTCGCCCTGCAAGTTCTTTATAACCGCATCAAGCCTTGAAAGGGCAAAGCGCAGGCTAAAGCAGCTACAGGAATCCGGCAAGGACGAAGGCAGGAGCATTGAGCGGCTAAAGCAGGAGATAGAGAGCCGCGACTATACCGACGCACACCGCGCTTTTGCCCCGCTTATTCAAACGGAGGACGCCGTGCTTATAGATACTACGGACATGACTATAGATCAGGCCGTTGAAGCGGTAATTAAAAGTGTGCAAAAAGTCTATTCGATAGGGGGAGAGAGGTAATGCTTTATTATCTGCTTAAGATACTGCTCGGGCCGCTGCTGCTGCTTATAATGAGGCCCATAGTATATGGCAAGCAGAACCTTAGGGTAAATGGCAAGGCTATATTCATATGTAATCACCGCTCTATGTGGGATCCAATAATAATAGCGCTCTGCACGCCGAGAATGGTTCACTTTATGGCCAAAAAGGAGATATTCGCTTCTAAAATAGGCAGCGTGTTTTTCCGCTCGCTTGGCGCATTCCCTGTTAACAGGAAAAACGTTGACCTGCAATCGCTTAAAAACGCGCTGAAGGTGCTCAATAACGGCAAGATATTCGGCATTTTTCCTGAGGGCAAAAGGGAAGTGAGCGATTCGCTGGACAAGTTTGAAAAAGGGACGGCCTTTTTCGCAATACGCTCCGGAGCTCCCGTTATACCAATATATATACATCCCGATTCGCAAAGGCGCCTTAGACCGGTGCTTATGGTAGGCAAGCCCATAGATATAAGCGAAATCGCGGCCAACGCGCAGAAAAGCACGCTTGTTGAGGTCGTAACAGATGAGCTTGCGGACGCTGTGGCGGCATTGGGCAACGAGCTGGAGGAAATATATTGCGAATGATATTGGCAAAGAACATCGGCTTCTGCTTCGGCGTGAGAAGGGCCATAGACATGGCCGTGGATATGCTTAAGCGGCAGGGTAAATTATACATACTCGGCGAGCTTATACATAATAAGGACGTTATTGAGCAGATAGAGCGCATGGGCGCGCTGACCGTACATTCTGTGGAGGAGGTGCCCTGCGGCCAAACGCTACTCATACGCTCGCACGGAGTGGCGCCTGAGGTTGTAAAGCGCTGCCAGGAAAGGGGTATTATCGTCAAAAACGCCACATGCCCGTTCGTTGAGAAGATACATAACATAGTATCGCATCAATATGCATGCGGAAGGACTATACTGATATACGGTAAGGATGACCACCCCGAATGTATAGGCACAAACGGCTGCTGCAACGATCAGGGCGTGTTTGTGCATACAAAGGCGGATATAGATGTGCTGGATCCAACAAAAAGGGTATGCCTCGTATCGCAGACCACGGCTGACGCTGAAGGGTTTGAGAATATAGCGAGCCTTGTAAAGGCACACTTTGTCGACGCGATAATAGAAAAAACCGTATGCCCGACTACTGCTGCAAGGCAAAAAGAAGCGGAGAAGCTGAGCCAAAGCTGCACCAAAATGGTCGTAATAGGGGACAAAAACAGCTCCAACACGGCCAAACTTGCGTCAGTCTGCAAAAAATACTGTAAACATGTACATTCAGTGGCAAAAGAAAGCGAACTTTCTCTTGAAAAAATCGCCTATAATGATATAATAGGAATTGTTTCAGGCGCTTCTGCGCCGGATTGGAAAATTAGGGAGGTTATTACCAGGATGAGCGAAATGGAAAAGACGATGGCTGGGAACCCCGTAGAAAACGATGGAATCGAAACGGGAGCAGCAGCTGCCGTCGAAGAGCCCATTGTAGCGGAGTGTGACTGCAAGAACGAGGCGAAGTGCGCTTGCGAGTGCAACGCCGAACAGACCGAAGAACCCAAAGCGGACGAGCCCGCAGAGGAAAAGAGCGAAGCGGCAGACCCCAGCTTTGCCGAAGCTTTTGAAAAGACCCTCGTGCGTATCCGCAATGGCCAGATACTGACCGGTTCCGTCGTGCAGATAGTGGACGGCGAGGTTTGTGTGAACATTGGCTACAAATCCGATGGGTTCATTCCCCGCAACGAGTTCTCCTCTGATGCGGACGTGAATCCTGCCGACGTAGTCAAAATCGGCGATCCTATCGAGGTTGAGGTCATCAAGGTCAACGATGGCGAAGGCAACGTGCTGCTTTCACACAAGAATGTTGAAAGCAAGAAGATGTGGGACAGCCTGATGCAGGACGAGAAGATCTCTGATAAGGTGTTCGAAGGCATAGGCAAGGAGGTTGTCAAGGGCGGCCTTATAGCCACCATAGAGGGTGTGCGCGCTTTCATTCCCGCTTCTCAGCTTTCCACCAAGTATGTTGAAAAGATAGAGGATCTGGTAGGCAAGCCCATAACCCTCAAGGTAATTGAAGTTGACAAGGCCCGTAAGCGCATCGTTGCTTCTCACAAGGCCGTTATGGTTGCCGAGGCTGAGGCTGCCCGCAAGCAGCGTTGGTCTGAGCTTGAAGTTGGCTCCAAGGTAAAGGGCGTTGTCCGCAGGCTGACCGATTTTGGCGCTTTCGTTGATATAGGCGGCGGCATAGATGGCCTTGTTCATGTGACGGACGTTGCATGGGGCCGCGTGAAGCACCCCAAGGATGTCCTTTCAATAGGCCAGGAGATCGAGGTGCTTATAAGGGACGTTGATGTTGAAAAGCAGCGCGTATCCCTGGGCTATAAGCAGCTCCAGCCCAAGCCCTGGACTATGGCGGATCAGAAGTATCCCATAGGCAGCATAGTAGAAGGCAAAGTTGTCCGCATCGTTCCCTTCGGTGCGTTTGTGGCTCTTGAGCCCACTATTGATGGCCTTATCCATATATCTCAGGTTGGCGTAAAGCGCATCGCCAAGGTGGAAGACGAGATCAACGTTGGCGACGTGGTACGCTGCAAGGTACTTGACGTCAATACCGAAGCCAAGCGCATCAGCCTGAGCAGGCGCGAAGCCATACTTGAGGAGCATCCTGAAATAGCCGAGGAGCTTGCTCAGGAAAAGGCCGAGCGTGTGCGCATTGCCGCCGAGCGTGCCGCGCAGGACGCGCAGCGTCAGCAGGAGCGTGAGAATCGCCGCAGCAGCGAGCGCCGCGCGCCTCAGGGTGACAAGCCGGAGCGCAGCGAGCGTCGTGAGCGTCCCCGCCGTGACAAAGATGCGTACGATCTGCCCCCCGTTGAGCAGTCCACCACTTCCCTTGCCGGTCTCTTTGCCGCGGCTATGGCCAATGCCGAGAAGAAGGACGAGGAGTAAGCATATTAAAACACAACAGGCGGCCCTTTGGGCCGCCTGTACAGTCTGTCGAAAAACCCGGGGTTGATAAGGGGCCGCAGCCCCTTATGTTCAATCCGGCTCTGACGACATGTGCGTCAGAACGGATGAAAACCCAGAGGTTTTCGTACTTTGCGGATTTTGCCGCCCGGGAGCGAATGCGAGAGGCAAAACCCGTAAAACTCAAAAAAGTGGCGTTCAGCCACTTTTTTGACACTCTGAACAGGCGGCCCTTTGGGCCGCCTGTATTTACATATTGAAACAACAAAAGCTTTATCTTCAAAATCACATCAATAAATTGAACTGACACTATTGCACAAAAAACGATAAAATTCTATAATGTAAAATATAGCACAACCTGGTAACTGATTTGAATATTGCAGGGGAGGACGTTATGCGGAGGGGCATTGCGCTTGTATTGTTCATATCCTTGACGGTGACTTTTTTACCTATGCGCACAATTGCGGCAGAAGGGTATAATGACACCGATACGGACATGTATTTTGGTGACGAAGCCGAATTGCTGAAAAAGATAGAGACTATAGAAGAAGGCAAATGGGTCAATCTTCACCCTGTAAGCAATGTAAGGATAAGCCAAAGTGTTTCGCTGCCAACTGAAATAGTGCTTATGCTTGATGATGCTTCTTCCGGACTGACGATTGCAGGCAACGCCTGTATCGATGTAGCAAATCAGATACAGCTTGAAGCCGGCAGCTTAACTATAGAGGAAGGCGCAGCCATACAGGCAACGGATGAAAGCATAGAATATTCGGTATGTGCTCACGCAGGTTCAGCTTCAATAAACTGTCCTGAGTATTTTAGAAAAAGTATTCTTTGGTGGAATGAAACGCAAGCGAACAGCCAGGAAGAATTTGCTTCTGCAATATCTGAAAAACATGAAACAACATATCAAAGCTCAGCAATAATTGAATCAATAGTATTATCGGACAATGCTTTTGAGCTGACGGGCGATTACACCATACCGAACAACTTAGTTTTATACTTAACTAACTGCGCAAGCCTGAATATAACCTCAAAAGTAACTGTGGAAGGGCTTATAAGCATAGCGTCTTCAGCAAGCGTTACGGTAACGGGGGAGCAGGGAAAGCTTATTAACAACGCCTCCGGCAGCTATTATGGCAGGAAGCTTGGATTGATAGTTAAAAGAGGAGGCTCACTTACGTTCCGGGAGGGCGGCAGCTATGCAGGCGAGGGCGATAAGCAGCTAAAGGGAAGCGTTATCGGTATGAGGAAGATAGACCCTTTGCTTGTATATCAGGAAGAAAAGTACAACGCCAAAACAAATCCATATACCGGCAGCATAACGATAACAGCAGATAAGTATGATGTGGGCGACAAGCTGAGCTTTAAGGCGGTGAACAGGGATAATACTGAGCTTAGCGAAAGCGACGTCAGAATTGAAGCGATTAGCCAAAACGAAGCCGACCAAACGAGCTCATGCGATATTATAGGCACAGATATAGTTATAACACTGAACGGAGAAGCTATTGATTCAAGCTATCTTGTAAGCATTGAATATGAAACGTCGAATAAGCAGCTTTTTATAAACATAACTACCGAGCATAACTATTCAAACGACATAACATCGTTCAATGAGCTTAAAGGGATGATCTCAAGGGCCGAGGCTGATAAACAAAACAGGTATTATGGAAACATAACCGGCAATGTTGAAGCCGGAGAGGATATCTCCATACCGGCTAATCTCAGCCTCAGCATAACTGACAACGGCTCTTTTACAGTAAAATCAGGCTGCATGGTGAGCATTGACGGCGGCGTTTATATGCAGCGGGCTTCGCTTGTTGTTGAAACTGGGGCAGGGCTTAAAGCCGATGCTGTGTCGGCCTATGACAAAAGCGGCATAAGCATAGCGGCTGGTGCGGAATTAAGCCTTACCGGCAATATCAAGGCGGATACAGGCAGCGCCATAAGCGGAGTAGAGTGCGGCAGAATCACCCGCGTCAATGAATACATAATATGCGATCAGGCACAGTTAGATCGGATAATAGATGTATCCATGCCAAACGAATACTTTGGCTCAAGGCTTGAAAACACGCTAATTATATGCGCAGATGTTATAATAAGCGCCAATTTCAAGCTAAGCGCAAACGATTCTGTAGAAATAGCAAAACACGGCAAGCTTACTATAGCTGAACAGGCGCAGCTTGATCTTTCCGGTTCCATGCGTGTGCAGGAAGGCGGAAGCGTTATAATTGATGGCAAGCTCGTATGCTCCGGCTCGATAGCCGTGGCAAAGGGCGGCAGCCTTATTGCGGCTGAAGAGGCAGAGTATATAAATACCGGCAGCGAGTTTTATGAACAGGGGAGCCATGTGGTATGGAACAACCGCTACGGCGTAATGAACGCAAGCAACGAAACACGGATAATGTGCTGCAAAAAGCAAAGGTATTCCTTAGAAGCCAATGCTGATTATATAACGACAAACGCCGGAAGCTTGACCTGTGTCACTTATTATATCTTATCAGGAGACGGCGGCAGATTGAGCGGCAAGGATATTGATAAGATAGCTATATCGTCAAGATACAAAAACGGCTTTGCAATAACCACAAATATAGATGAATATGTGAGCTTTACCGTTGAGACGCCGCGGCTTGAGTTCAACGACCCGGTTTTTATAGCTATAACGAATAAGAACGGTTCAACGGCGGAATATGCCTTCAAGCTCTGCGCCGCAATGGCTGAAAACGCTGAGTATCATGGCGGCAAGGTGCAGCTATGCCTGGATAAGGCAAAAGGGTACATGGGCTATGGCGCAATAAGCAGCTACAGTGAGGGCAGGCCGTTTAACGGCATGAAGTATCCTGCCGGCGCTTTCATATGCATATCCGGCGAAAACGGGCCCGAGGCGCTAAGCGATAAGTTCAGCGTTGATATAGAGTACTCCCTACTTGGCCAAACGGACGGAATAAGCATTGAACAGGACGACAAAAGCGGCAGCTTTACGCTTATATATCCTGAAGGGCTTAGCGACGAGTATTCCGTTAACGTGCTTGCCAAGGTAAACGATGGCTGCAAAGACGCGCATTATTACGCGTTTGAATGCATATTGGAAAAAAGAAGCGCCGCATATGACGATTCGGGCGCAGATACGCTGCAGCAGCTTATAGACAGCGTTGAGGATAAGCCATATGGCGGCGAGGCGGTTCTGCGCATAGACAAAAGCTATAACGAAAGCATAGTTACCGGCAAGGCTTTGGATATATACGGAAAAGGCACATTGAACGGCAGTATAGAATACGATGGCAGCAGCCTTATACTTTCAATAGGGTTATCATCGGCGGAAGGAGCATCGGGCTGCGGCGTTATAAACAACGGCGTTGGGACGGTATATTTGCAGGGGAGGATAAATGGCTTTGAGTGCGGGGCGTATTCAACGGAAAAAGAGGGCGTGATACAGGCCAACTCCGCCGAAATACTCAATTGCGGCACCGGAATAAGAATAGGCTCATCGTATTCATCTTTTGCGGCTGTAGAAAAAACATTGTTTGAAAACAACGGCCTTGCAATAGAATACTCCGGCGACAGCAAATGCATAGTAAGGAATTGCCGCTTTATTATTCCCAAAGACGGATATGCTGCAAGCTGTACGGCCCAGGGAACGCTGGATATGCGCTATAACTACTTTTCGATTCCATATGGAAGAAGGATAGATGATCTGTTTACCGGCACGGGAAGAATAGATTACAGCGTGTTTTATGCCGATGAAGCAATGAGCAGCCTTGCAATAGGCGGGCTTAACAGAAAAGCAGAGGTGATCTGCTCGATAGATAAAGAGAATTCGGATAAACCAATAGCGCCTGATTCATTTATCGGGCTTAAAAGCGGCATAGCTAAGCAGCTCAAAATAAGCCTGCTTGATGAAAATGACGATATCGCGCTTACTTGGAGCTTTTATAAAGACCGTGTCAAAGACACCGTGAGCTTAAACGAGCTTTATCTTAACGTGAGCGGCAGCCTTAGCGACGAAGCGCTCGCTTTGCTAAGCGGGCAAAAGCTTGGCCCCTTCCAGCCTATCAGCTTCAGGCAAAAGGGAAGCTTCCCAGCCGAGGCCGACGTTACCGTAAAGGCCAATGAGGAAATAAGCGGAGAAACCGGCCTTTACCTATACAGAATAGAGCCGGAAGGGCTAAAGCTTGTTGACTGCGATGTGGTGCTTGAGAAAGGCGCAAAATGGCTAACTATAAAGGAATTAAACAGCGGCGGCGACTATATCGTAACTGCCGGACTCAGGGAAAACAGCTACTTATTTGGCGATATAAACCAGGACGGCCTTGTTGATAAGCTGGATGCGGAAGAGCTTTGCAGGCTTATCGCTTACGGAACGGACAAGCTCTCAAGGGTTAAATCGGTTATATGTGACACCAATGAGGATAAAAGCATAGATGTAGTGGATCTGGCTTTGCTTTGCACATTGCTAGATAAAAACGACAGCGAGGTAAGCGGACGATGAAAAACACTGTAGCTAAGCCTATTATAATCCTGTTAACAATAATTGCCGCTTTGTGTATGTATACGGACGCTTTTGCGGACAATACAAAGCTTGAAATAGAAGCTTCGGAACTGTATGACGATGGGACGATAGCGGTCACCGTAAAGGCTTACGGCTCAACGGATATCTTAGGCGTTCAGCTTGCCATAAACTATGATGAAAGCCTTATCGAGCTTCTGAAAGCCAAAAACGGCTCCATGACAATATCGGGAGTCAGCGCCGTAAACAGCGAAGAAGCAGGCGTTATAGTGTTTGTCTGGAGCGGCAAAAAGGCTGTTGGCAGCGGAAATATAGTAGAGCTTATATTCAAAAAGAAGGCGGATGCGAGGGGAGATACTGCGATATCGTTTGACGAAAACGGCGGAAGGACGATGCTTGTTGACGGTGAACTGAACAGAATTGGCTTTTCCGCCGCCGGGGCGGTAATAAAGCTTGACAGCAAAGCAGAGGAGCCGACTGCGACGCCTTATCATACAGCCGAGGAGAGCGAAATGCCGTTTACAACATATTATCCCCAAGCCGGAGGGTATGACGGATATGTGCGCATAACATCTGAGCCAAGCATCAACGATGTGGTTACAGATCGGGATAACGATGCTTGTACTTGGAGCAGCGGCGGCGATAAGGCTGTTAGCGTTGACGAGAATGGCGGAGCGGGCGCTGCCGGAAAGGTGGAGGCAACGGCGGCAGGCACAGCTGAGGAGGGCGCCGAAACGGCTGAGGCTGCCATAACAGCCGGCAAAGAAACCGAAAAAGACAAGGCAGAAGCATACATAGCCGAAGCTGACGATAATGGCGAAAACGAAAAAACAGCCTCATGGCTGTATTTAACGGTGGCGATAGCCGCTATAATTGGCCTTGCGCTGACTTTTATGCTGAAAAGGCGAAGGTAAGCTTATTTATCGGCCTGAACATATATGTTGAAGCTCTCGCTTGAGCCGTCCTCCTCCGTGGCCGTGCAGTTAAAGCACCACACGGGCAGATAATAACCCTGCGTTGAGTTATTCATATAAACAAGCTTATAGCTGTTTATGCTTGCGGAAACAGCCTCGGCCTCAAGCGTGTTTGCGCACTGGCCGGAAAGTATATGCGAATACGCTTTTTCGGGGGAAATGCCGTTTATCTGGGCAAAGGTCTGTATATCGCCATCGTAGCGGCGCACCTTTACTATGCTGTTGCCTGCGCGTACGGAAACGACTATTGCGCAGGAATCGACTATCGGGTTGCCAGCAACGCTTGAGGATAGGTATATATCATAGCCAATAAAGCTGCCGCTGCCTGTGTCGGTGCGCTCTATTATATCCGTGACCCTGTCTATATCTGTGGATAGTATCTGCCTGCTTGAAAAAAATCTGAACACGGCGTTTACCGCACTGTCCCTTGTCGGCAGCTCGCCTTCGGGGGCGGAATAACTGTCATAAACCCAACTTCCGCTCCCTGTCATCGTCACTTTGCCGGCTTCGCTTTCGGCGACATATGCACCGGAGGATATCTTTATATCGTCATATATTCCTACGCTTTGCGCAACAGCCGTCAGCCTTTCCTCTATTGGCTGAGACGACGGTTCGTACATAAAAAGCTTTGCTCCTTCTTTTTCAAGGCTGCAATTAAGCGTTATCTCGCTTGGGAGCTTGAATTTGTCCTCCCCAAAAACTATGCTGTCATATGGCGCTCCGTAATCAAATATCATCATAAACGCTATGCCGACATATAGTATCACCCATATTATAAGCGATAAGACAAAGCTCCTGCGCTGCGGAAGCGGCAGCATGAATTCTTTAAAGTCTATCTTTTTGCGCAAAATGTAGGCAAACATTATATACAACGCACAGCCGGCGGCCATACCTATGCCTGCAAAAAGATATTCGTCTGTAACGAAGCTGCCGCCTTCAAGCAGAAAATAGATTCTTGAGCATATGGAAAACAGTATTCCGGCAAAAAATGAAGAGACTATGCCGAACCTTGGCATCGCCGGCATGAAGAAGAAGCCTGCAAGCACATACGGCAGCGCATAGGTGACAAGGTCGTCTATTATACCGGTGTGGCTGAATTCATTTATAGCATAAAGCTTGTAAAACGGGATAAAAATGCTTGCTGATGGCTCTTGAACGCCAAGCTTGATAAAATATGCCGCGCCTAAGGCGATGCCAAGCAACACGCAATAAAGCGCATGAACAGGCCCGCTTCGGCGCACCGCCCCCGCTGCAAGTATTACGGTAAAGCCAATAAGCATGATGCAGTTGATTATTATATCGAAACGGAACAAAACAACCTCCGTATTCCGCTGATTTTATCAGTATATACATGTATTATAAACGCTTTGGTCAATATAATCAAATTAAATTCATTTTACGCTATTGTCACATATTCTTTATGAAATTGACGGTATGTACAGCGGGGGAATAAGATGGTATAGTATAATATGTATGCCCATATGGTAGACGGGTGAAAGCTGGCTTGACACATGGGCTATGTAAAACATAAAATACACCGGAGGGATATATTGCCTTTATTAAGGGGGTGTTGTATGGCTAATATAAACGTTGTTATTTTCCCTGCCGCTCCCGGCGGCACAATGAACGTGAAGGGCAGGCACAGCTGTATTGAGCTTATGCGCGTATGCGGCTATCCCATGATAGAGTGGGCGCTGAGAACCGCTGAAAGCGTGAGCAAAAGCATAACCGTGTTTACAGGCAGCAACGATGCGGCCAGTTATATAGGCGAAAGAGCAAAGGTTAAAGACGCTTCCTGCTATAAGGGCGAGATAGATATGCTTAGCAGCGTGCTTGGCCAGATGGATAAGGAGGACAGGGTGCTTATGCTCCATGCAAACCAGCCTGCCATATCCCGATCCCATGCTGAGCAGCTTGTGGCGAACGAAGCGGACTTTGCTATGATCGCTGCAGAGGATGCTTTGCCGTCATATGCGCTCTGCTGCAAGGTGGGCGCGCTGTATCCGGAGATAGAGAGCATACCGCCTGAGCTTGCTGCGTTAACTATAACGCGGCGCATCAAAAGGAAATGCTTTATAATAAGGGACGATGGCGCGGCTGCTGCGGCGTATGACGGAAGGACGCTTGCGCTGTGCGAAAAGAAAATACTAAAATTGATAACAGCTAAGCACCAGTATAACGGCGTAAGCATTATAGACCCAGATAACACATATATCGGGCCTGACGTTGAGATAGCTGAGGACGCCGTTATATGGCCAAATACCGTGCTTACAGGCAAAACAAGAATAGGCTGTGGCACCGAGGTAAAGCAGGGCTGCAACATAAACGATAGCACTATAGGTGCGAACTGCACGCTTATATACGTTGTGGCAAATGAGGCGGAGGTCGGCGACGGTGCAAGCATGGGGCCGTTTGTTAACCTAAGGCCGAACACAAAAATAGCTTCCGGCTGCAAGGTGGGCGATTTTGTGGAGGTTAAGAACTCCAACATTGGCGCAGGCAGTAAGCTTCCGCATCTTAGCTATATAGGCGATGCCGACATCGGCGAAAGGGTGAACGTCGGCTGTGGCTGCGTGTTCGTTAATTATGATGGCGTGCATAAGCACCGCTCAACGGTGGGCAACGATGTTTTTCTTGGCTGCCAGACCAACCTTGTGGCTCCGGTAAGCGTGGGAGACGGCGCATACACCGCAGCAGGCTCCACCATAAACAAGGATGTTCCTGCCGACGCTATGGCTTTTGCAAGGCCAAGGCAGGTAAATAAGGAAGGCTACGCCTCAAAGTACAGGGCGCTTAAAAAGGGCGAAAACTGAGCCGACGGAGGATACTGAGCTTTGCAGTGCGAAATACTTGGGCTTAAAACAGAATATGCAAGAGCAGGCAGCGGAAAGCCGGTGCTTATACTGCATGGCTGGGGCTGCGATATAAATGCGATAGCTCCGGTCGCCAACTGCGTGGCGGCGCTTGGGTATGAGGCTGTGTCGCTTGATTTTCCGGGCTTCGGCAAGACGGAAGAACCAAAGGAGCCCTGGGGAGTGCCTGAGTATGCGGCCTTTACAAGGGAGTTTATAAAAAAGCAGGGCTTGGAGGGGTGCTCCGTCGCCTGTCACTCCTTCGGCGGAAGGGTGACGATAATGCTCGCTTCAGCCGAGCCGGAGCTTTTTGACAAGCTTATAATGATAGACGCCGCCGGGATAAGGCCAAAGCGCACGCTGAAATACTATATTAAAACATATTCATACAAGCTTGGTAAAAGGCTTGCTAAGCTCAAGCTTATGGACAGAGTATTCAACCTCAGCGAAAGGCAGAAGAAGGCGGGAAGCGCGGATTACAGGGCGCTTAAAAGCGACGTTATGCGCAAAACCTTCGTCAATGTGGTTGGCCTTGACCTTACCGAACTGCTTCCGAAGATAAAGAATGAGACCTTGCTTATATGGGGCGATAAGGACGACGCTACGCCGTTAGCCTACGCAAGGATAATGGAGGAAAAAATGCCTAACGCCGGCCTTGCCGTGCTTAAAGGCGCGGGGCATTTTTCATATGCGGATAAGTATCCGCAATTCTGTGCCGTCATGAAGGCGTATTTGGCAAGATAGGAGATACCTATGGGAAACGAACTTGTTTACAGCATAATGAACTATGCGCTCAGCGTGCTTATGGGCGCGGCTGTGGTAGCGGCGTCGTTGCCGCTTGTGCATATGCTCCAGCTTGAAAGCTATCAGGGACGCATGTACCTGAAATGGCTCGTTAAGCATATAGGCTCCGACTTTATGCCCAGCTTTGTTGCAGCCGTTGCGGCGCTTGCGCTGAGGATAGGGTACATACTTATCGGCAACAGCATGCCGCTTGTTGCGCGCATATGCTACTATGCTGCGGATATAGTGTATATAGCGCTGCTTGCAGTAATATACTTTTCTTACGAGAAAAAGGCGAGCGTGAAGCCGCTTGTCTATACCGGAAGGGTAAAAAGGCTGCTGATAGTTGAGCTTATACTGGCGGTATTTTTCAGCGCCATCTTCTTTTCCAATATGCTTTGGGATCAATATGGCTATATGTGGATACTGTACATTCCACCTATGATAATACGCTATCTTCCGGCGCTAATACTGCCGCTGTTCGTGTTTGTGTGCTATCTTATAACCTATCCCATTGAAGAAGGGGTAAAGCAGTGGTACCTCAACGATGCAAAACGCATGCTCAGGGAGCAGGATAAGCTCATACGCATTGGCATAACCGGAAGCTACGGCAAGACTGGCGTAAAGTATGCGCTCAACGAGATACTGTCTCAAAAGTACGATACGCTCATAACCCCGGGCAGCTTCAATACGCCTATGGGCGTAACAAGGACCATAAGGGAGAACCTTTGCGACGCCAACGAAGTGTTTATTGCCGAGATGGGCGCGCGCTACAAGGGCGATATAAGGACGCTGTGCCGGCTTGTAAAGCCTGAATACGGTATAATAACCGCCGTTGGCAAGCAGCATCTTGAAACATTTAAGAGTATGGAAAACATAATAAGCACCAAGGCGGAGCTTATCGACGGGCTTGATGAGGGCGGCTGCTGCTTCCTAAATGGCGACGATGAGAACTGCCGCAGGATATACGCCGATAATAAGGATAAGCAGCTTTATCTTTACGGTACCTATGGCGAGGACCTGTACATGAAGGCTGAAAGCATATCCGTAAGCACGCAGGGCAGCGCATTTGAGCTTGTTGCTGAAAACGGTGAAAGGATAGCCTGCACTACTCAGCTCCTTGGCAGGCACAATATATTGAATTTTGCCGCAGCGGCGGCCTGCGCCTATAAAATGGGCATGAGTCTTGAGAATATTGCAAAGGGCATAGAAAAAGCAAGGCCGGTTGAACACAGGCTGCAGCTTATACCGGGCGCCGTAACGGTGATAGACGATGCGTTCAACTCAAATCCCGTAGGTTCGGCCGAGGCTTTGCGCGTGCTTGGCTCCTTTGAGGGTAAAAAGCGCGTGGTAGTGACGCCTGGAATGGTTGAGCTTGGCGAAGAGGAAGCCGAGCTTAACAGGGAGCTTGGGCATAATATAGCTAAAAATGCCGATGTGGCAATAATAATAGGAAAGGCGCATGCCGATCCGATATGCGAAGGCATAAGGGAAGAAGGCTTTGACGAAGAAAAGCTTATAAGGGTCAACAGCCTTAAGGAGGCGACCGACATAATGAACGAATATGCCGGCGCGGGCAGCGTTGTGCTGTTTGAAAACGACCTTCCCGATAACTATACTGAATAAGGAGTAGAAATATGCTTAATGTTGGCGTATTCTTCGGCAGCAGGGCGGCCGAGCATGATGTTTCAATAATATCGGGGCTGCAAATACTTGAAAATGCTGACAAGGCGAAATACAATGCCTTTCCGGTATATGTTTCAAGAAAGGGCGAATGGTTCGTAGGCGAGCCGCTTAAAAAAATAGAAACATATAAGCCCTTTGATGAAAACATGAAGGGATTGACAAGGGTATATCTGCCGCCTGTGCCGAATATGGGCGGGCTTTACGCAATGGGAGGCAGCGGAATATTCGCCAAGGCAAAGCTGCTTTGCCCGATGGATTGCGCTATACTGGCCTTTCACGGCATGAACGGAGAGGACGGCACGATCCAGGGGCTTATGGAACTTGCAGACATGCCATACTCAAGCTGCGGCGTTTTGGGAAGCGCCGTAGGCATGGATAAAATAGTTATGAAGGCTGTGTTCAAAAGCATGGGCCTGAACGTGCTTGAAGGCACATATTGCTACAGGGATAAGTGGCTTGCCGAAAAGGAAAGCATAATAGCCGAAGCCGAAAGAATAGGATACCCTGTATATGTAAAGCCTGCAAACCTCGGCTCGTCAATAGGCATAAGCAAGGCTTGCGACAGAGCTGGCTTTATAAAGGCCATGGATACCGCAGCGGCCTACGATAAGCGCATACTTATTGAAAAAGGGCTTGAAAACCCAAGGGAAATAAACTGCGCATGCCTTGGAATGGGCGCAAATTGCGAGGCTTCATTGTGCGAGGAGCCTGTTTCATGGGAGGAGTTCCTTACGTTTGATTCAAAGTATATATCAAACGCCGGCAAGGGAATGGAGAGCCTTTCAAGAAAAATACCGGCCCCTATATCAGATGAGCTTACCGAAAGAATACGCTTCACAACAAAAAGGATATTCTCCATGCTCGATTGCAAGGGAGTTGTGAGAATAGATTACATGATAGACGGCGCTACCGGCATGGACTATGTGTGCGAGATAAACACAATACCCGGTTCGTTTGCATTTTATCTGTTTGAGCCTATGGGCATAAGCTTTAAGCAGCTTGTTGACAGGCTTATCGAATTTGCTATTGCCGGTGCAAAGGATAAGGCGGCTTCAACATTCGCATATGACTCAAAGATACTTGACAAAGCATTAAACGGGACAAAAACCGTTAAGAAATAACAATAAAAAACGCGCTTATGAGCGCGGAGAGGAAAGGTAGAACATAAGATGAGCCTGTATCAGCAGTGGAGAGAGATGGCCGAGGCCGAGCGCAGTCAGGAGGCTGTGGAGCAGTTTTGGAACGATTATTTCAAGGCGGAAACAGAAAACTATAAAAAGCTTTTGAACGAGCATGACAAGCTCTTTTCCGGTAAGGTGAGCGAACTTGCCGGGCAGTTCAATATGGACGAGCCCACGTTTGCGGGCTTTATAGACGGCATAAACACCAGCCTTAAAAAGGCGATAGACCTTGATACGCTTGAAAGCGATACCGATATAGCTCTTGACATAGACTTTGAAAAGCTTTATTACAACATGCACGAAGCCAAGGCTTCATGGCTGTACGAGCTTAAGGAGTGGGAAGGTGTGCTCAGCGCGGAGAAGCGGCACGAAATAACCAAGCAGTACAGGGCCTCCAAGGTATTCGTTAAGGAGAACACCGTGCGAAGGAACGACCCATGCCCGTGCGGAAGCGGCAAGAAATACAAGAACTGCTGCGGTAAAAACGCCTAAAACCATATTATCGGCGGGGCGTATGCAATAACAGAAAGGGAGGACGATATCGTGAAGATCAAATTTTGCGGCGCGGCAAGATGCGTGACCGGTTCGTGTCACATGATATGCTTTGATGGGGGCAGCGTGCTGGTTGACTGCGGCATGCGTCAGGGTGCGGACGAAAAGGGGCCGCTTGGCGCAGGCGACTTTGCGTTTGATTCTTCCTCGATAAGCGCTGTGCTCCTTACGCATGCGCATATAGACCACAGCGGCCTTTTACCGCTGCTTGTAAAACGCGGCTTTAATGGGAAAATAGTAACGACAAAGGCTACCGCCGAGCTATCTGGCATCATGCTGCCGGACAGCGCGCATATACAGGAGCAGGATGCGGAGTATCAAAACCGCAAGAACCTGCGCGCAGGCAAGCCCATGGTGGAGCCAATGTATACCGCTGCTGATGTGCAAAAGACACTTGAGCTTTTCCAGCCCGTCAGCTATGGCGACATAGTGGAGATAATACCTGGCCTTAGGGCGAGATTTGTCGACGTAGGCCATCTTCTTGGCAGCGCCGCAATAGAGATATGGATAGAGGAAAAATCTACCACAACAAAGCTTGTGTTTTCAGGCGATATAGGTAGGGAGGAAAGGCCTATACTCAGGGACCCTGCAAGCATAGACGAGGCTGACTATCTTGTTATAGAAGGCACATATGGCGACAGGGAGCACGACGTTGTAAGGGAAGAGGATAAGGAGAAGCAGCTTGCTGATGTGCTTAAAGAGGGCATTGCCAAGGGCGGCAACATAGTTATACCTTCTTTTGCCGTGGGCAGGACGCAGGAGCTTTTGTACACCATAAAGCGGCTGCTTATGAAAAACGCGGTTCCCGGTCTTGAAAAGGTGCCTGTGTTCGTGGATAGCCCGCTCGGCATAAACGCGACAAAGGTGTATGAGCGCTGCGCCAGGGAATACTATGACGAGGAAGCGCTCGATATGCTCAAGTCCGGCGGTTCGCCGTTTGATTTGCCGACATTGCGCGTTGCAGAGACAGGCGAGGAAAGCAAGCTGATCAACTTCCAGCCAGGCTGCAACATAATAATCTCATCCTCCGGCATGTGTGATGCCGGCAGGATAAGGCATCACCTTAAGCACAACCTGTACAGGCCGGATTCAACCATACTTTTCGTGGGCTATCAGGCAAACGGCACCCTTGGCAGGATATTGCTTGACGGGGCGAAGAGCGTTAAGCTTTTTGGCGAGCAGATACAGGTCAACGCCTCAATACGCAGAATAGAGGGCTTTTCCGGCCATGCCGGCAGGAGCGAGCTTTTGCAGTGGATACGCGGAATAGGCAAGCCGCCCAAGTGCGTGTTCCTTGTGCATGGCGAAAGCTCTGTGCTCGATAAGTTTGCCGCTGATGTGCGTGCGCTCGGGCTCGATGCCGAAATACCGGATCTGCTTGACGAATACGGGCTTTCATACGGCTCAAGCGGGGTCGTGCGCATGCCTGCGCTAAGCCCCAAGAAGGATTCCGAGCCGGATCTGTTCATAGGCACAAGGCTCAACATGATAGCCAGGCTTTGGGGGATAAACGGCGCGTTTTACGCCATGCGTGCAACGGAGCCGCTTTACGACACGGCTATAGGCATAGCCGATGAAATAAGGCAGAACCTTAACGGCATACATACAAAGTTCTCTGCCGGAGCGATTACCATGCCCTTTACTGCGGCGGCGGCGCTTATACTGGATCAGCATGGCGTGCTTAGGCTTGATGACAAGCTTGGCAAATATGTGCCGGAATACGCGCATGGCGATGAGATAACGATAAGGGAGATACTGCTAAACCAAAAGGCTGTTCCTGACTATGTTGATTACAGCATGGCGTTTAAGCTGTATACCCAGGCGCATGAGCAGGGGCTTAACGAAAAAGCAAAGCTTCAGCTTGAATGGAACGCGCTTAACTCCCCGATAAGCGATGAAGAGATACTGAGCATAGTAAACGAGCTGCCCATTGTTACAAATACGGAAACATCATGCGGCAAAAGGAGCAGCTTCAGGCTTTTGGGCATGGCGCTTGAAAGGGCCTGCGCAAAGAGCTTGAAGGAGATATTCGAGCAGCTCATATTCAGCGGCCTTTCGCTTAAGGATACTTCGTTTGGCGGCGAGGCAGGGGTTACATATTCAACAAATGCCGCCGAAGAAAGAATACAGCTTCCTTCTCCGGAAAACATGGGCGGCGAGGCCGGCATACTTACAAGCGCGTATGACCTTGTGCGCTTTGGCATTGCGCTTGAAAACGGCGTGCTTTTAGATGAAGAGCACACAGATATATTCTTTGCGCCCGAGGCATGCGGCCTTATGAACGTTAACGGCTGGTTCTATGCCGATTCCGGCTATAGCTGCGGACAAAGTTGCCTGTATATGAATCTTCAATATAATGTTGCCGCGGCAATGCTTATGAACGCGCCGTGTACGCTTGAAGATACGGACGATGTTGGCGCATATTCGTTTGCTCAGCGCATGCGCTATGAAATGGACGATGTTTATATCCGAAAAGATGTTATAGAGCTTGCGCCTATAGACGTTAGCAATGTTTACGCAATACTTAAGCTGAGCGTTGATTCGAAGCAACAGGGTTTTGTGGCTGAGAACGCCCTGTCGCTTGCAGAAGCCGTTGCGCTTGAAGGCAAGGCCCTGCCGTATGCCATAGTGCAGAACGGCGTAGCGGTCGGCTTTGCTATGATATATGTTGATGGGGAGCATGGCGAATATTGCATATGGAGGCTTATGATAGATAAGCGCTTCCAGCACAAGGGCTTCGGCACGGCGGCAATGAAGCTTGTTATAGCCGAGCTTAAAAGGCTGGGCGCGGACAAGATAACGCTTAGCGTTGAGCCGGATAATGAGGACGCCGCAAGCCTTTACAGAAAGCTTGGCTTTGCGTTCAACGGCCGCCTTGAGGACGGCGAAGCGTATATGGAGCTTAAGCTTTAAGGAGGTAAAATGGAGGAAATAAAGAACCGCATACTTGAGGCGCTTTACAGCCTGCCCGCTATACTTATCGGCTTGTCATTCCACGAATGGGGGCATGCTTATGCCGCATACAAGCGCGGCGATCCCACGGCGAGGAATCTTGGCCGAATGACGGTGAACCCGCTTGCGCATATCGATCCTGTCGGCTTTTTGTCGCTGCTCATACTCGGCTTTGGCTGGGCAAAGCCTGTGCCTGTAAGCACGCGCAACTTCAAAAGCCCAAAAAAGGATGAGCTTATCGTATCGCTTGCCGGAGTAACCGTAAACCTTATATTGGGAGTTATATTCCTGATACTATATGTCATTTTCGGCTTTTTGCCCTGGTATAGCGATATCGTGAGTATAATGCTTCAGTATTGCTTCATGATAAACTTTGGGCTTATGGTATTTAACCTTTTGCCCATCCCTCCGCTTGATGGTTACCATGTCGTGCAGTGCCTTTTTATGAACCAGAGGACATACAGGTTCTTCAACTTTGTTGAGAAATACAGCTATGTCATACTCATAGGCGTGCTGCTGCTCAACTCTCGTACGGGGCTTCTCAATGCGCTAGTGAAGCTTGTTATGATGCCGTTTATCGCTCTTATCGAGCTTGTTGTTAACCTGTTCTGAGGCATACGATGGCATACGATGTTCACCTTAAGGAGTTCGACGGCCCGCTCGACCTGCTGCTGCATCTTATTGAGCAGGCCAAGGTCGATATAAAGGATATATTTATTTCAGAGATAACCAACCAGTATCTTTCGCTTATGGAGGAGCTGGACGAGCTTGATATGGACACGGCAAGCGAGTTTTTGACCATGGCAGCTACGCTTGTTTATATAAAATCGCGTTCTCTATTGCCCAAGCCTCCAAAGGAAGCGGAGGATGAAGAGGATCCGGAGGAAGCGCTCGTGCGGCAATTGAGGGAATACAAGCTGTTCAAGCAGGCAGGGGAAAGGCTTGGCGAGCTGAGTGAGAATATGAAGGGCGTATTTTCGCGCCTGCCGGAAGAATTCACCCTGCCGCCGCAGGAATACAGCCTTGAGGCCGCAACGGCGGAGGAACTGTTTTCGGCCTTTATGGATGTGCTGAACAGGGAAGAGCCTGAAAACAGGATACCAGAGCTTGCAAAGCGTGTAGATGCGGACAGGTTTACGGTACGCTCTCAGCTTGTTAAGATAAGGGATAAGCTTAGGAAAAAAACAACGGTAACGTTTGACGAGCTGTTTGAAGAAACAAGCGTTAAAATGGAAAAGATAGTCACGTTTATGGCGCTGCTTGAAATGATAGCAAGGCAGGAGATAGCGCTAAGGCAACATTCACCATATGGAAGGATAACCATAACAGCAGCTAATCTCAGGGACGAGGATGCGGACGCTGAATATATGGACGAATGACGGAGGGGTATAAATGGAGTACAACGAACGCTTTGGCGCAATAGAATGTATACTTTTTGTATCCGGCGACCCTGTGCCTATAATCGAGCTTCAAAGGGCAATAGGCGTTACGGATATAGAGATGGAGCATATAATACGCAGCATGGACGAGCTTTATAAAAAGGAGAAGCGCGGAGTGCAGCTCTTTATAACGCCGGAGACGATGCAGCTTGTTTCAAACAAGGAATACGCAAAATATGTTGAGGAGCTTGTGCAGCCGGTACAGGCGAAGTCCTTTTCTCAGGCGATGCTCGAAACGCTTTCCGTAATAGCGTACAGGCAGCCCGTGACAAGGGCGGATATTGAAGCTGTGCGCGGCGTAAGGTGCGAATATGCAGTCAGCCAGCTTATGAAGATGGGCATGATAAGGGAGCTTGGCAGAAAAAACGTTGTCGGCAGGCCGATGCTTTTAGGCACTACGGACGCTTTTTTGAGGCATTTCGGGATAAGGTCGCTAAACGAGCTGCCAAGCCTTGGCAGCGGTGAAAATGCCGAAATTGCCGGAGCTGAGGAAGCGGTACCTGCGGACACGGATATAGAAACCGCCGAAGCTGAAGCCGGGCTGCCTGCATGAGCAAGGCGCGATTCAAAGCAAAGAGCGTATTGATATAGCAAAAATGGTAAATATTAGGCCTGTATGGGCCTTTTAATTTTATTTATTGCAATGGCTGCGCTTATCGCCGCCGTTATACTGTTGCCATCAAAGGTAAGATTCCGCTTTGCGGCCGACGAGCGTCTGGCAAGGCGGGATATCACCGTGTTAATACTTGGCATTATACCGATACGGATAAAGCAAGCTAAAAAGAAAGGCAAAACAAAAGCAAATAGGGTGGGGAAGAAAACGGTCGTTAACCTGCTGAAAAAGAGGAAGCATTTCATGCGGCTTGAAAAGTTAATCATCATGGGCTGCATCGGCATAGATGGAGACGCGGCGGCTACCGCTCTTTTATGCGGCACGGTGAATGACGTGTTATCAAAGCTTGTTTCATGGCTGCTTGAAACAAGGAACGGATACTGCTTGAACATTATGCCCGAATTCAGGTTTGGCACGCTCTGGATATATATGGAAGGTATCATAACCATAAAAACAGTCAAGCTTATAGGTATTATTGAAAAAGAGGTAATAAGATATGTCACACCCCGTAGAAAACATAATGCGCAGCACAATGGAACAGCTAAGGCAGATGGTTGACGTCAACACGATAGTAGGCGCGCCTATAGCCACGGGAAGCGGAACGCTGATTTTGCCTGTATCAAAGGTGAGCATGGGCTTTTTGTCAGGCGGAGGCGAGTACAACATGACCAATGAAAAGCAGCCTGTCAAAAAAGCAGGCGATGATATGGACGCCGCTGAAGGGCGTTATCCATTTGCCGGAACGGCGGCTGCCGGAATGTGCCTTACGCCCATGGCCTTCGTCGCAATAGAAAACAACCGTACAAGGGTACTGCCTGCGCAATATAAGGGCGGAGCGGAAAGGCTTATAGACATGGTGCCGGACTTTATAGCCGCAATAGAGCGCATAATTGACAACGCAAACAGCCAAGCGCAAAGCGGAGAAGACGCGCAATGACAAAGCGTGTGCGCAGGGGCATGGCGGTGATAGCCGCAATGCTCCTTATCATGCTTGACATATCGTCTGCATATGCAGCGCCGGAAGCTGACGACAAAGAGCCCGATATGGACGCAGGCGGCGCCGTGCTTATGGAAAAGGACACGGGCATAGTGCTTTTATCTAAAAATGCCCATCAAAAGCTGCCTATGGCAAGCACGACAAAGATAATGACCGCGCTTGTGGTTATAGAAAACTGCTCACTTGGCGAGACCGTGGAGGTGGCGAGCAAAGCCTATGGAGTGGAAGGGTCGAGCATGTATCTTAAAGCAGGCGAGAGAATAAGCGTGGAGGATCTTCTCTATGGCCTTATGCTGCTTTCGGGCAACGATGCGGCCGTTGCGCTTGCCATACACACAGCCGGCACTGTGGAGGCCTTTGCCGCACTTATGAACAAAAGAGCGGAGAGCATAGGCGCACACAACACCCATTTCGTCACGCCTAACGGGCTGCATGATGCTGAACACTATACAACGGCATACGACCTTGCGCTTATAGCTGCCGAGGCAATGAAGAACGAGGCTTTCAGGACGATAGTTGCTTCAACATACCATAAAAGCAGCACGGGCAGCCTTGTTAGGTACATGAAGAACAAGAACAAGATACTATGGGAGTATGAGGGCGGCTGCGGCGTAAAGACCGGCTACACGAAGGCGGCGGGGAAGTGCCTTGTCTTTGCAGCCGAAAGGAACGGCATGTCGCTTATAGGAGTGGTGCTTAGGTGCCAGACTATGTTTCCTACGGCAAAGTCGATGCTCGACTATGGCTTTGGGCTTTACTCCGTACAAAAGGTTATCTCTGCAGGCGACGTCATTGTGCGCACAAGGGTACTTAAAGGCACAAAAACGAGCTTGGCAGCGGCGGCTAAAGACGATATAATGATACCTGTTAAAAAGGGAGAGAGGGCCTGCATAAAAACGGAGATAATGCTCGATGAAGGCTTGAGCGCTCCTGTAGAGCTGGGGCAGGAGATAGGCACACTGAAGGTACTCGTAAACGATAAGCTCGCGGCGCAGACGTCTATAGTTGCGTGTGAAAGCATAGCCCCGCTTGAGTACGGACATTATTTGAAGAAGCTGCTCGGTATGTGGGCTGCATAAGGGGAAAGGATGAGGCTTCAGAAGTTTATGGCCGAGGCGGGCGTTGCCTCAAGAAGAAAGTGTGAAGAGCTTATAGAAGCCGGTCTTGTCAGGGTTAATGGCGAGACGGCTTCGATAGGCAGAGTGATCGACCCGAATACGGACAGAGTTGAGTATGCAGGCAGGCTGCTCAGCGCTGCCCCTAAGCGGGCCGTTTATGCGTTCTATAAGCCGAGGGGCGTCATGTGTACAGCAGCCGATCCTCAGGGAAGGGCTACGATAATGGATTATTTCAAAAACGTTCCATATAGGCTGTATAGCGTAGGCAGGCTCGACTATGATTCGGAAGGCCTATTGCTCATGACAAATGACGGCGAGCTTGCATACAAGCTTACGCACCCAAAGTTTGTTGTTGATAAGACATACCATGCCGTATGCGACGGTGTGCTGACTAATAATGAGATAAGCAGGCTTGAAGCCGGCGTTGACATAGGCGATCATATCACGGCTTGCGCTAGGATAAGCATGGTGCATGCCCTGCATAATGGCAACACATCGTTCGATATAACCATACATGAAGGCAGAAACAGGCAGATAAGGCGCATGCTTGAGGCTGTCGGCCACAAGACGCTTGTGCTTAAGCGCACCAAGGAAGGGCCTATAGCGATAGGCTTCATGCAGCCAGGCGAGTATAGGCTGCTTAGCAAGGCTGAGATAAGCATGCTGAAAGGCGAGCTTGGGCTGAAAACCTCTTAACGGAATATTGACCATACCATAAATGCCCGTATACGGGCTTTTTTATTGATATATGGGCAAAACAGGCGCATAAATCCGATAGTAACTTGATTAAGAAAAAATAAATTTGTCATTTTAGCAGGAAATAAGAATGGGACGTAGAATAAGAGAAAACGGGAGTATTTGAGGGCATTGTTAATTCAAATGTCAGCTTATACATGTATACAAGTATTTAAGTGTTTCATAATCAATACTTAGAAAGGAGAATCTGTCGCAAATGGATGATCTGCTCAACAATCCGTGGTTTGTACTTGCGTTGGGTATGGGTACGGTGTTTGTCGGTCTGTTCCTGCTTATACTGATATCCAAGCTGATGAGCTTGGTGATAAACGGCTTAAGCAAGAAGGAAAGGGCTAATAAACCTGCTCCTGCAGCGGTCGCCGCTCCTGCTCCTGCACCCGTTCAGCCTTCGGAACCTGCGCCCGCACCTGCGGCCGCTCCAGTGGTATATCCGCATGAGGTGGACCGCTATGCTTTCGACGCTGCTGTTGCCGCTGCTATTGCCGCCTATACTGGCCGCAATATAAGAGGCTTCCGTATAACCAGAATTACCAGGCTGTAATAAGCAATCGACAAAAACAAAAAAGTATTTATTCAGGAGGAAATAATAAAATGGTGCGTAGGTTCATCGTGAATGTTAACGGCACAGCCTATGATGTTGAAGTAGAAGAAGTCGGCGGAGTAGCCGGCCGTCCAGCTGCGTTTGTGGCGCCCTCTCCTTATATGAATGCGGCTCCTGCGTATGCCGCCCCTCAGGCGCCCGTATATAGCGCCCCCATAGCCCCTGCGGCTCCCGTTGCCGCGCCTGCACCCGCTCCCGCGCCGGCTCCTGCCGCAGCTCCTGCACCCGCAGCCGCTCCTGTGGCCGCTCCCGCCGCAGCCCCCATTGCTGCCGCCGCAGGACAAACCGCAGTAACAGCACCAATGCCGGGCAACATACTTGATATTAAAGTAAGCGTTGGCGATACCGTAAATGCTGACGACGTCGTGATAATACTTGAAGCCATGAAGATGGAGAACGAAATATTTGCGCCTGCCTCCGGCAAGGTAATAGCCATAAACACCACCAAGGGTGCTTCCGTCAATTCCGGCGACACTCTTTTGGTAATAGGCTAAATAGCTTGGCGAAATTGCAATCTGTTTGAAAGGGGAGCAAAATGGGAGAAGCTATTGCTAACTTTGTTGAAAGCACTGGCTTTGCGATGATAGCGAATGACCCGAAGGTCTTGATAATGGTATTCATTTCCCTCGTGCTGATGTATCTTGCCATCGTAAAGAAGTTTGAACCGTTGCTGCTGCTGCCGATAGCCTTCGGTATGCTGCTTACTAATCTGCCCGGAGCCGAGATGTATCACAGCGAGCTTTTTGAAAGCGGACATGTTGACTGGGCAGCGCTGTCGGATAAGGGCGGCCTTATAGACTATCTGTATCTTGGCGTAAAGCTTGGCATATACCCGTGCCTTATTTTCGTTGGCGTTGGCGCAGGCACAGACTTTGGCCCGTTGATCGCCAATCCTAAGACGCTGTTCATGGGCGCTGCTGCCCAGCTCGGCATATTCGTTGCGTTTTTGGGAGCGCTTGGGCTTACGTCTTTGTTCCCCGATGCATTCAGCTTTGGTGTAAAAGAAGCCTCTTCAATAGGCATAATCGGCGGTGCTGACGGACCGACCGCGATATATGTTACTTTGAGGCTTGCACCGCAGCTCCTCGGGCCTATAGCCGTGGCTGCATATTCATATATGGCGCTGGTCCCCATTATTCAGCCGCCTATAATGAAGCTGCTCACCACAAAGAAGGAGCGCTGCGTCGTCATGGAGCAGCTCAGGCCTGTTTCCAAGAAGGAAAAGATAATATTCCCCATAGTCGTTACCATATTTGTTTCTCTGCTGGTTCCTTCGGCTGCGCCGCTTATCGGCATGCTGATGTTCGGCAACCTGCTTAAGGAGTGCGGCGTGGTTGACAGGCTTTCCAAGACCGTTCAGAATGAGCTTATGAACATAGTTACCATATTCCTCGGCATTTCCGTTGGCGCCACTGCCACTGCTGACATATTCCTCACCTGGCAGACTATAGGTATAATAGTAATGGGCGTATTCGCATTTGCGTTCGGTACGGCCGGAGGAACGCTGCTCGGCAAGCTGATGTATCTGCTTTCCGGCGGCAAGGTCAATCCGCTTATCGGTTCTGCGGGCGTTTCCGCGGTGCCTATGGCGGCTCGCGTATCTCAGGTAGTCGGCCAGAAGGAAAAGCCGGGCAACTATCTGCTGATGCATGCTATGGGTCCCAATGTTGCCGGCGTTATAGGTTCCGCCATAGCTGCGGGCGTTCTGCTGGCGCTGTACTGGGTACACTAAGTTAAACCGATTTCTTAAGGAGGAATCAAGATGAGCAAAAAGCTTTTTATTACCGATACAATCTTGAGAGATGCTCATCAGTCCCAGGCGGCGACACGCATGCGCACGGAGGACATGCTCCCCGCTTGCGAGGTGCTGGATAGCATCGGCTATTGGTCGCTTGAATGCTGGGGCGGAGCAACGTTTGATAGCTGCCTTCGTTTCCTCAACGAGGATCCTTGGGAAAGGCTCAGGAAGCTGAAGAAAGCAATGCCCAACACCAAGCTGCAGATGCTTTTCAGGGGCCAGAACATACTGGGCTATAAGCATTATGCTGACGACGTTGTTGAGCAGTTCTGCCGCAAGGCCATAGAGAACGGCATAGACGTTATAAGAATATTTGATGCGCTCAACGACGTGCGCAACCTGGAATCTGCCATCAAGTACACCAAAAAGTACGGCGGAATATGCGAGCCTGCCATAAGCTACACCGTCAGCCCCGTGCATAACGAGGATTACTTCGTAAAAGTAGCCAAGGAGCTTGTCCAGATGGGCGCCGACGTGATATGCATAAAGGATATGGCCAACCTGCTGCTGCCGTTTGATGCTTATTCTCTTGTTAAAAGGCTTAAGCAGGAGGTTGATGTGCCTATACATCTGCATACGCACAACACCTCCGGCACAGGCGATATGACGTATCTTATGGCTGTGCAGGCCGGCGTGGATATAGTTGACTGCGCGCTCAGCCCGCTTGCCAACGGCACGAGCCAGCCTGCTACCGAGTCGCTTGTAGCTACGCTTAAGGGAACCGAGTATGATACCGGCCTTGACCTTGAAAAGATGGCTGTTGCCGCAAAGCATTTCCGCGGCGTTGCGCAGAAGCTTAAGGACGAAGGCTTCCTTGACCCCAAGGTGCTTAATGTTGACACGAACACCCTTATATATCAGGTCCCAGGCGGCATGCTTTCAAACCTGATAAGCCAGCTAAAGCAGCTTAAGGCGGAGGATAAGTACTATGAGGTGCTTGCCGAGATACCGCGCGTACGCGAGGACTTCGGCTATCCGCCGCTCGTAACGCCTACAAGCCAGATAGTCGGCTCACAGGCCGTGCTTAACGTAGTTGCAGGCGGAAGGTATAAGACCTTCTCCAAGGAATCCAAGGCCCTGCTGCATGGCGAATATGGCGCCCTGCCTGGAAAGGTGAACGAGGAAGTGCGTAAGAAGGCTATTGGCGACGCCGAGGTGATAACCTGCCGTCCCGCCGATCTGCTCAAGCCTGAGCTTGATAAGTATCGCGATGAGATAAAGGACGTTATGCGCCAGGAAGAGGATGTGCTTAGCTACGCCCTGTTCCCGCAGGTAGCCATGAAGTTCTTTGAACAGCGTAACAATCCAAAGCCCAAGGAGGAGCTAAAGCCGGCAGCACCGGTCCAGCCCGCACAGCAGGCTCAGCAGCCCGCAGCCGCTGCTGGCCAAAAGATGCCCATGCATCCGGAGCTTCCTGCAACGCAGCTGTTCGTTGAGGATATAACCATAGGCCGCTGAAAACAGGAGCTTAACACATAATAAACATCGCCCGTGCTACGAATTGCGGCACGGGCAGTTTTGTTGTATAATCAAACAAGAGCATCTTGAGCAAAGTCATGAAGGAAAAAAGAATAAACTGAACGCATGAGGAGGCTTAATAAAATGAACATAACCTATGCCCCTATCAAAAAAGAGGATATCGACACTATATATGCATTTTGCAAAAAGCTGATAGACGATTATGAGGATTTAGACAGCATCGATTACGATAAGGTGCTGGCTTGGGTAAAAAGAAAGATAGAAAAAAGGGCTGACGAGTATAAAAGGGTGCTTATAGGCGGAGATTTGGCAGGGTTCTATAGGTTCCATGAGGAAGATGGCGAAATGGAGATAGACGACCTTTACATATTACCGGAGTACAGAGGAATGGGTATAGGTACCAAGGTGCTTGAAAAATGCCTTTATGATACGGATAAGACCGTATTCTTCTATGTGTTTACAAAAAATGAGCGCGCGATAAAGCTATATAAAAGCCTTGGCTTTACAGAGAGAAAGAAGGTTGGAGATACGCGCATTATAATGGCGCAAAGCGGAAGAGGCTAAGCCATTTGCGCCGAAAATTCAATACAATTATGGCAAAGCGGGAACGATTATTGAAAGTTGAATGATTTCTTATTATAATCCAAGCATAAAGCACTGGAGGAAGATATAATGGCTGCGCAAAGGATACTAATATGCGATGACCAGATGATGATACACGAGACTCTTGGCATATATCTTGAAAGCGAAGGATTTGAACACATAAGCGCTATGGATGGGGAAGAGGCGCTTATGCTGTATGAAAAGGAGAAGCCGGATCTTATAATACTCGATATAATGATGCCAAAGCTTTCGGGTACCGAGGTTTGCAGAAAGCTGAGAGAAAAAAGCAGGGTACCTATCATAATGCTTACCGCAAAGGGAGAGGAGATAGACAGGATACTCGGGCTTGAGCTTGGCGCGGACGATTATATCGTCAAGCCCTTCAGCGCAAGGGAGGTGGTTGCAAGGGTAAAGGCTGTGCTGAGAAGGCTTGCTATGGCTAAGGAACAGCCGCAGCAGGTACTGCGCTTTGATGACCTTGAAATAAACATTAACAACTATGATGTGCGCGTAAAGGGAGAAAGGGTTCCGTTTACGCCCAAGGAAGTGGAGATATTCCAGCTGCTTGCTTCACACCCTGGCAAGGTATATGAGCGCGAGACTATACTCTCGCTCGTGTGGGGCTATGATTTTTACGGCGATACAAGGGCCGTTGACACGCAGATAAAGCGCATACGCCAAAAGCTGCCGCCGGAAGGCTCGACAAGCTGGAGCATAAAAACCGTCTATGGTGTGGGCTATAAGTTTGAGGTAAGGGAGAAATGAAGAATACCCTACTTATAAAAACAGTATGCCTTGTGTTGTTTACTGTGATATTGAGCGCCGCGCTTACGGCGCTTGCTTTTCGCTATGCCGGCGTGAAAAACTATGGCGAAATGAAGATAGAGGAGCTTACGCCAAGGGCGGAGTTTATTGCCGGCCGTGCGGCTGAATTTATGCAGGGCTATATCAGCCGTAAGGAATTTGAGAACATGGTAAATTACGACAGGCGAATTTGGGACGCTTCGCCCTATCTTTACACTGCCGACGGCACCTTGTTTGGCAGCATAACAAATGCCGAGCTTGAGATGAATCTTAACAGGATTGCTCCGTATCTGAACACGGTCATATCCGGCAAGCCCATAAGCGCCGTAGTTACAAGGGGAGGCGGCGCCGGCGTAATAGTCGGTGTTCCCATATACCCATGTTTGGAGGCTGAAGAAGATGAAGAAGCTGAGAAGGTGCTTGGCGCCGTATTCCTTGTAAAACCTATGTTTGAATTAAGCACGGCGTGGGGCAGCTTAACCTCATCTTTGCCGCTTGCCATGCTGCTTGTGGCGCTGATAATGGTACCCATAGCGTATATAGGCTCAAGAGGGTTAACAAGGCCGCTTGAAAAAATGAATGAGGCCGCGGTAGCCATGACGAACGGAGACTTCTCTGTAAGGGCTATCGAAAAGGGAGACGGGGAAGTAGCTAGGCTCGGCCGCTCGCTCAACGAGCTTTCAAGCGCGCTCAGCGGCACTATAGGCGCGCTGACATTTGAAAGAAACAGGCTTAAAAAGGTGCTTGACGGCCTGCTTGAAGGCGTTATAGCCATAAACGAGCAGGGCGAGATAATACAGTATAACCCTGCTTCTACAAGGCTTATGGGCTGCGCGGAAGGCGAAACGCTCAAGGAAGCAAAGATGTATGGCGAGATACACTCAAGCGTTGAGCAGGTGCTTAAGGACGGCATAAGCCGCTGGACAGAGCAGAGCTGTAAAGAGGCCGTGCTGCGCTTCACGATATCCGCTCTTGGCGAAGGTAAAAGAAAAGAAGGAGCCTTAATAATGATACAGGACGTTACGGAGGCCGCAAGGCTGGAGCAGACAAGGCGCGATTATGTGGCTAACGTTTCACATGAGCTTAGGACGCCTATAGCGTCAATAAGGGGCCTGACCGATGCGCTGCATGACGGCTTAGTTAAAAAAGAAGAGGACAAGCAGCGCTATTACGGCTACATACAAAGGGAGGCGATAAGGCTTTCGCGGCTTATAGACGACCTGCTTGAATTGAGCAGGCTGCAATCCGGCGCGGTTGCGATAGACTGCCGCGATATGAGCGTCAACGATCTTATATACGACGTGGCAGACAGGTACTCAGCAATAGCAAAAGACGGCGGCAATACGCTGAGCGTAGCAATGCCGCAAGGTGAGCATACCGCTTACGGCAATCCTGACAGATGCGAGCAGGTGCTTATAGCCTTGCTTGATAACGCCATAAAGCACAGCATCTCCGGCGAAATAAAGCTTTGCGTCGATGAAGAAAAAGAGCGCTATACTCTAAGCGTAGTGAACCCTGGCTCCATTGACGAAGCCGACATAACGCACATATTTGAGCGCTTCTATAAAGCCGACAGGGCGCACAGCGGCGAGGGGACCGGCCTCGGCCTTGCAATAGCCAGGGAGATAATGGAGCTTATGGGTGAGAAAATATGGGCAGAAAGCGCAAACGGAGAGGTTAAATTCTGCTTTACCATAAGAAAGCAGCAGGTAAATGCGAACAATATGTAAAGCGGAATAAGCATATTTGAAAAACAGCCTGGTAGTGCTATAATTAAATAAACATAATATATAACACCATATAAAGGAGTAACTTGACGATGAATACAGGCAAGATACTGATAGCCGATGATGACAGGAACGTGCATGAGTCGCTTGGCATATATCTTAAATCAGAAGGCTTTGAAACTGTTGACGTGTATGATGGCGCCGCTGCCGTAAGCGCGCTTGACTCCGAGATAGCGCTTTGCGTAATGGATATAATGATGCCGGTGATGAACGGCATAGACGCCTGCAAGGAGATAAGGAAGGTATCTCAGGTGCCTATAATAATGCTTACCGCAAAAGGGGAAGAGATAGACAGGATACTTGGCCTTGAGCTTGGCGCGGACGATTATATAGTCAAGCCTTTCAGTCCAAGGGAGGTAGTTGCACGCATAAAGGCCGTGCTTAGGCGCACGAGCGAGCAGCGGAGCAACGACGACGGCCGCGTTACGCTGAACGGGCTTGTTATTGATATAAAGAGCTACACGGTAACACTTAAGGGCCAGCCTGTAATATGCACGCCGAAGGAGATAGAGATACTGTACATGCTCGCTTCAAATCCCGGCCATGTGTTTACAAGAGAGCAGCTGTTAAACAAAGTGTGGGGCTATGATTTTGCGGGCGAAACAAGGACTGTTGATACTCATATAAAGCGTATCCGCGCAAAACTGGACAATACCGGACTTAACTGGTCCATAAAGACAATATACGGAGTAGGCTATAAGTTCGAGGTGGAGTAATATATGCTAAAAAGCGTATTCTTTCGCAGGCTTGTCGTGACGCTGTCCGTAGCTATGCTGTTTGCGGCGGCGGTGCTGCTTGGCGGATATGTGTTCCTTAGCAGAGACGTTTATACAGATATAAAGCTTGACGAGCTGCAGCCGTCTCTGGACGCTGCTGAGCAGCTGGCAAAGGAATATATAGAAGGCGAGATAGATGCCGATGTGTTTGAAAGAATGGCGTGCAAGCTTTTGCCGTCAAAAAGCGCAACGGTACTATATCTTGATGCCGAAGGAAATACGCTTTATTATGTTGACAGTCTGCTGAGTATAGATGCGGAGGACGCAAAGCGGCTTATGCTTGAGCAGCTTAAGGAGCTTGGCGAAGGCAAGGCCGTGCGCGAGAACAGGCTGAGAATGAGGCAGGATAGCTCCGCTCTTGCGCTCGGCTGCCCGATAGAGGGGAATAATGGCAAGATACTCGGCGGCGTGCTTATGCTAAGCTCGACAGCCCTTGTTACAAACGCTACGACAAGAATGACTATGCTTATTATCGTGCTTACAAGCGTGGCCGTTCCGATATCCATGCTTGCGCTTGCGTGGCGCGCAAAGAACATTGCCGAACCTATAAGCCGGATGAACGAAGCCGCAAAGGCTATGGCGAAAGGCGACTTCAATACAAGGCTTGACGAGGATGCGCCGGGCGAGGTCGGCGAGCTTGCAGGCTCATTGAACAACCTTTGCGCCGAGCTTGACAGGAGCATACGCCAGCTAAGCAGTGAAAAGGGCCAGCTCGATCAGATATTGCAGAGCCTTACGGACGGCGTTGCCGCTATAGATGAGCATGGCGCGCTTACGCATTACAATTCCGCGATTATGCGCATGTTTGGCGCGGTAAGCGTATCAAAAAGGGAAGATCTTATTTCAGATGAAAAAGTATGGAATATATTCGACGAGGTCTATCGTTCTGGCATGCCGCAGACTATAACGTATCCGATGCCTGGCGATAAGGTGCTGTGGATAAGCGTATCGCCGGTTATAACATCAAATAAGGAGCGCACCGGCGTGGTTGGCCTGTTCAAGGACATGACCGAGATGGAAAGGCTTGAGGCGCTAAGGCGCGAATATGTGGCGAACGTATCGCATGAGCTTCGCACTCCGCTTACGGCTGTGCGCGGCCTGCTTGAGCCGCTTGCCGATGGGCTTGTTAAGGAAGAGGAGGACAGGCAGCGCTATTATAAGATAATGCTGCATGAGGTGCTCAGGCTTTCGCGCCTGATAACGGATATGATGACGCTTAGCAGGCTGCAATCCGGTACGGAGTATATGGAGATAACCCGCGTTGACGTTAACGATCTTATAAGGGATATAGCAAGCACTTATTCATCAACGCTTGCGCAAAAGGGCGTCCAGCTCGTGCTTGATTGCCCAAAACCTGTGCCTGACGCTATGACGGATCCTGACAGAATAGAGCAGGTGCTCATAATACTGCTTGACAATGCTTCGCGCTATACGCCGCAAGGCGGCACCATAACCATTGCCGCAAGGAACATGAAGGAGAAGATAGTGCTTAGCGTTGCCGACACGGGCTGCGGTATACCGGAAAAGGATCTTCCGCATATATTTGAGCGCTTCTATAAGGTTGATAAGTCAAGGAGCGAAGGCGGAACCGGCCTTGGGCTTTCGATAGCTAAATTCATAATGGAAAAGCTTGGCGAAAGCATTACCGTACAAAGCGAGGTGGGTAAAGGCACATGCTTTACGCTGACGTTGCAGCGCTATGTAAGGAACGCAATAGCGCTCGGGCCTGCCGGCGAAAAGCAGGATAGATATGGCGACGAAGAGGAGCCTTCCGGCAGAATAACCAATGCCGAGCCTGATAATAACCCGTATGACGACGGCGTTGTTGACGCCCATTATGAGGTGATTGAGCCGGCAAAGCCGGAAAAAGCCTCAAATAAGGCAACGAACAGACCGGAAAAGCAGGGCAGAAAAGGGTGAGCCGGTGCATGATATGCCCGCGTGAGTGCGGCGCGGACAGGAGCGTTACGCACGGTTATTGCGGCGCGGGAGAAAAGGCCAATATAGCGAGGGCAGCGCTGCATATGTGGGAGGAGCCGGTAATAAGCGGCAAGCGCGGCAGCGGAGCGGTATTCTTTTGCGGCTGCAACATGGGCTGCATATTCTGCCAGAATTATAAGATAAACCATACCATGCGCGGCATAGAGGCGGACGAATATGAGCTGGCGGCGATAATGCTTAAGCTGCAAGATGATGGCGCGCACAACATAAACCTTGTAACGCCGGCGCCGCATGTGCGGCTTCTGACCAAAGCTATACCGATAGCAAGGGCGAAGGGGCTTACTATACCCATAGTTTACAACACGAACTCATATGAAAAGGTATCCTCGCTTAAGCTGCTTGACGGGCTGATAGATGTATATCTTCCGGACCTTAAGTATGTTTCAGCAAAGCTGTCCAAGCTATACAGCAATGCGGAGGACTATTTTAGTGTTGCGTCAAACGCTATAAAAGAGATGTACAGGCAGTGCGGAAACATTGAGCTTGGCAGCGATGCAACGGCAAAAAAAGGCATAATAATAAGGCATATGGTGCTGCCGAGAGCCGTTGACGATACAAGAAGAGTGTTGGATCATATTTCAGCCGAATACCCGAAAAATATCTATATATCGATAATGAGCCAATATGCGCCGACAAGCGATGCCTTGCCCAAGCCTATAAACAGGAGCATTACAAAAGGCGAGTATTCCAGGGCGCTTGACTATGCTATCCTGAAGGGCTTTGAAAATGTGTTCATACAAAAAAGAAGCTCAGCAGATCTTGCTTACACGCCTGATTTTAATGATAACGTAATATTTAAGCCTATAGAACGGGACAAGTAGGGCATTTTTTGCTCAAATTATGAACTGGATATTAACTTTTGTAATAAACGCTTAAAAATGATTGCAAACCACAAGATATAGTGTTACCATTAAATTAGCGAAAAAAGTACGGGTCGTAGCAATCGCAGTCATCTTCATTATTGTTTTCCTCCACTATAAACAATCTTCGTGCGGTGGAAAGGGGCATTCCGCCGGCGGAACAGAAATACGACCCGAAATCAAGAGGCTCAGGAAAGAGCCTCTTTTTTTATCGATTGTCCGGCCGCTTTATTGTTCCGGCATTTCTGTTGTAAGGAAAGTGCAAAGCCAAGCATACAATATGCATATATCGTGCTGAAAGGCGGTAAAAGGAAATGAAGCGCTTTGTCGTTGCAATAAGGATAGTTGTTTCTATGCTGGTGCTTGCGTTTATGGCCCTTATGAGCGTGAGCATAGCAGAAACCATGCTTTCGCACCCGAGCGAACCACCCGAAAGGAAGCATGCTGAGATAATAACTGTTTGGCATGTGGTCAGGTATAAGCCATATTCAGGCAGCGTAGGGACTATTATAACAGAAGCGGCAAGGAGCATAGAAAAAGACGAATACGGCGTATTTTTCAGCGTTGAGGCCATAACCATGCAGGAGTATCAAAAAAGGACAGAGCTTGGCGAAAAGCCGGACGTTATATCCTTTCCGTCAGGAATAAGGGACGCTGACGGGCTTTACATGCTTGCAAAAGAGGATTATACAATGCTTGATGAAAGTCTTATAAATGCAGGCTCGCATGGCGATGCGCTGTATGCTTTATGCTATGCCCAAAGCCCGTGCGTGCTTATAGAAAACAATGAGCTTGTAAAAAAAGCCGGCGTGACCCTGCCTGAAAACGAGCTTGATGCAGAAACTATAATAAAAGCGCTTGATAATGCCGATGCGGGGGCCATAAAGCGGCCGCTTATATCCGGAAGGCCTGAACGCTGGGCAATGATAGGCGCGTGCGGCGAATGTGCGGACACAGCTTTGTTTAAGGAGGGCAAGGCTGCGCTGTGCATAGACGATATAAGGATGGCAAGGGATATATCAGCGCTCAACGAAAAAGGGAAGGGATTTAACTATACAGTGCATAAGCTTTGCAATGCGTATGGCAACGCGCAGTTTATAGCGATATCGGCTCAAGCCGGAGAATGGAAAACCGAGCGTGCAAAAAAGCTTATTTCTATACTGTTGAGTGAAAAATATCAGCAAAAGCTCTGCTCAATAGGCCTGTGTCCTGCTATAATCGGGGATAAATTGGGCTTTGACGGCACAAAGACGCCCATAGACGTAATCGATGCGCTTGCGAATACAAGGCTTCCCAATGCGTTTCTGCTTGCCCGATACAGCAACGCAATAGATGAAGAAGCGCAGCGCGCTCTTGAAGGCGACGAACAGGCGAGGGCTTCCTTGAATAAAAGATATGAAGAGCTTTGCGGCTGAGTATTGTTAAAGCGGCAAAAATAAAGTAGAATTATTTTGGTGAAATACTGCTCTTTGAGGAGAACGAAAATGAAGGAGTTTTCAGCGCCCCTTGCGGCGCTTATAAATGAACTTGGGGCTGTAGAAAACGCAAGCATGGCCCGGTATACGTCATTCCGCACAGGCGGTAACGCACGGCTTATGGTCGAGCCAAACTCCGTAGAGTCTGCGTCTGAGCTTATCCGTATGCTTGAGGAAGAAGCAATAGAGCATATCGTTATTGGTAACGGAACCAACCTGCTCGTAAGCGATAAAGGGCTTGATATGGTCGTGGTGCGCATAGCCGAAAAGATGTCGGGAATTGAGATAAAGGGCAGCACTATGCGCGCTTTGGCAGGGGCGAGCTATGCCGCTGCCGCCAAAAAAAGCGTGCAGCAGGGATTGCTGGGGCTTGAATGGGCCGCCGGTATACCCGGCACGGTTGGCGGCGCGGTGGTAATGAACGCAGGCGCATATGGCGGGGACACAGCGTCAAGGCTTAAGACTGTAACATACCTTGAAAACGGTAAAACGATAAAAGAGATAGTGAATAAGCCCCAATTCTCTTACAGGTCAAGCCCATATTCAGCTAAGGGGAGAACCGTGCTTGAGGCTGAATTTGAGCTTGAGGCGGACGATGGCACGGCTCATGCCAAAATGCTTGATTACAACGCGCGCAGGCGCGAAAAGCAGCCTTTAGCCTACCCAAGCGCAGGAAGCACCTTCAAAAGGCCGCAAGGCCATTTTGCAGGGGCGCTTATCGAGCAGGCAGGCTTGAAGGGAAAAAGGATAGGCGGGGCAGAGGTAAGCACGCTGCATGCCGGCTTTATAATAAACGCAGGCGGAGCTACGTCTGAGGACGTATACGCGCTTATAAAGCTCGTTCAGGAAGAGGTGCTTAAGCAAAGCGGGGTTAAGCTTGAGCTTGAAGTAAGGGTGCTTGGCGAATTTTAAGGAGGAACGATGGAGCTTATTATAGTTACCGGCCTATCGGGCGGCGGAAAAACGCAGGCGCTAAGATGCCTTGAGGATATGGGCTACTTTTGCGTGGACAACCTTCCATGCGCAATGGTCGGCGGCTTTGTGCAGCTTTGCAGGGACTCTAAGCCCCCTGTTGAAAAGGCGGCCGTTGTTGTGGACAGCAGGGAAAGCGTTTTTGAGCGCGAATTGCAGCAGGCGCACAAGCAGCTAAACAATCTCCCCATAAGCTTTCATATACTCTATCTTGAGTGCCGCGACGATGTGCTTGAGCGCCGCTATAACGAAAGCAGAAGGCCTCATCCGTTAAACAGCGACATACGGGCGGGAATACAGGCTGAAAGGGAACTGCTTTCTTTCTTCAGGGACAGGGCCGAGTATATAATAGATACGAGCGACCTTAAGCCGATGGAGCTTAGGAGGAAGCTTGAGGAATACTTCGGCTTTTCGGAAAAGAACGATTTTCAGCTTATCATAGAAAGCTTTGGCTATAAGCGCGGCGCGCCGCTTGAAGCGGATATGGTTTTCGATATGCGCTTTAGCGCAAACCCATTTTATGAAGAAAAGCTCAGGAGCCTTAGCGGGCAGGACAAGCCCGTGCGCGAATTTATAGAAAAGGACGAAACGTATATAAGCTTTGTATTGCAAACAGAAAGCATGCTGAAGCAGCTTATACCGGCGTTTATAAAGCAGGGCAAAAGAAGATTGCTTGTGTGCTTTGGCTGCACCGGCGGCAGGCACCGCTCTGTTTGCGCGGCGGAGGAGATGTACAGAAGAATGAAGGGCAGCTATTCTACAAGGCTGCTGCATCGCGACGCCGGCATAGAAGCCAGGGATATTGAGGAGCGCACGGGAGGAAGAGAGGAACGCTGATGTCGTTTTCATCTATCGTTAAGGAGGAGCTTGTTGGCGTAAAGCTTGGCAGCCACGGTGAAAAGATTGCTTTGCTTTGCGGCCTTACGCATACCTCCGCTGCGGTGACGCTTGGCAGGCGCGGCATGGGCATTGAATATGTAAGCGAAAACGAACATGTTGCGGAGCTTGCAAAAAACCTTACGGCGGAGCTGTACGGGCTTGAAAACAGCACTGCGGAGCGCAGACAGGAGGGGCTGAAAAAAAGCAACTTCGTCGTGCATGTGCAGGGCAAGGGCTGCCGTGCGCTGCTCATGGACTGCGGCAATCTTCCGCAAAATGATGAGGAGGAATTCATACCTGGCATGGTGCCTAAAAGCATACTTGAAGATGACAAAAGGGCGAGGTGCTTCTTAAGGGGAGCCTTTCTTGGGGGCGGCTCGGTCAGCGATCCTAAAAAGGGCTACCATCTTGAAATAGTGGCGAGACAGGAGCGCTTCGCGCAGTCCGTTTGCTCTGCTGCGGCAGAATATGGCGTTAACGGCAAGGTGACTCGAAGAAAAGCCAACTATATATACTATCTTAAAGAAGGAGAAAGCGTTTCTGATTTTTTGAGCCTTATAGGCGCAATGAACGGCACTATGGAGTTTGAGCAGATAAGGGTGCTAAGGTTCATGGCGAACGATATAAACAGGCGCACCAATTTTGAAGACGCCAACATGCAAAAGGCAGCAATGGCGTCTGCACAGCAGAGAAGGGATATACAGACGCTTATTGATGAAGGCGGCTTTGCAAAGCTGCCGGATAAGCTTAAACAAACGGCTGAAGCAAGGCTGAACAATCCCGAAGCAACGCTTGGCGAGCTTGCGGCTGAGCTTGGCGTGGGCAAATCCTGCCTTAATCACAGGCTTGCAAGGCTGAGCGCCATGGCGGAGGATATAAGGCTTCACGGCGGCGAGGCCGCAAACGGAAAGGAGCAATGATATGAGCGGTTTTACACACCTGCATGTACATACTGTGTATAGCCTGCTTGATGGCGCGTCAAAGATACCCGAGCTGGTTTCAAAAGCTAAGGAGCTTGGTATGGACGCTATGGCTATAACCGACCACGGCGCAATGTACGGGGTGATAGACTTTTATAAAGAATGTACCAAGCAGGGCATTAAACCCATACTTGGCATGGAGGCCTATGTTGCGCCAAGGTCTCTTTATGACAGGGAGGGCGTCAGGGAATACGCTCACCTTATTCTGCTTGCCAAAAACGAGCGGGGCTATAAGAACCTGATGAAGCTAAGCTCCATAGCTTTTGTTGACGGCTTTTATTATAAGCCAAGAATAGATTACGAGCTGCTTGAAAAATACCATGAAGGGCTTATATGCCTTTCGGCCTGCCTGGCAGGGGATATACCAAGAAGGCTTTTGAACAACAGATATGATGAAGCAAAAGAGCTTGCTTTAAGACTAAAGGCCATGTTCAATGACGATTTTTATATTGAGCTTCAAAACCACGGCATACCGGAGCAGCTTGACGTGCTTCCAAAGCTCAATGAGCTTGCCAGGGAGATTGAAATAAAAACAGTAGCTACAAACGATATACACTATGTGAATAAGTCGGATGCCGAGGCTCAGGACCTTCTTTTGTGCATACAAACGGCCAAATATGTTGACGATGAGAATCGCATGCGCATGAGCGCGGACGAGTTTTATCTTAAAAGCGAGGCCGAGATGCGCGAAGCGCTCAAGGGCTATGAGGACTCTATCGAAACAACGCGCGAGATAGCCGATAAATGCGAGCTTGAGATAAGGTTTGGCGAAAGGCACTTTCCCGGGTTTACCGCTCCGGACGGTATGGATAACTTTGATTATCTGAAAAAGCTATCGGAAGAGGGGCTTAAGCGTAAAATGCCCGATGCGGACGAGGCTGCGCATCAAAGGCTGGATACAGAGCTTTCGGTGATAAAAAACATGGACTTTACGGACTATTTTCTTATAGTCTGGGACTTTGTCAACTTTGCGCATAAAAATGGCATATTCGTAGGCCCGGGGCGCGGCAGCGGCGCGGCCAGCCTTGTTGCGTATTCCTTGGATATTACGGACGTTGATCCGCTTATATACGACCTGCCGTTTGAAAGGTTTTTGAATCCTGAAAGAATATCGATGCCTGATTTTGATATCGACTTTTGCGTAGAAAGAAGGCAGGAGGTAATAGACTACGTTATCGAAAAATACGGCAAGGATAACGTATCGCAGATAATCACGTTTTCTACCCTTGCGGCAAGGGCTGTTGTAAAAGATGTAGGCAGGGCGTTGAGGGTGCCGCTTGCGGACGTTAACAAGATAGCAAAGCTTATACCGCATGTTCCTGGCATGACGCTGAGAAAGGCGCTTGAGGTATCCGCGGAGCTTAAAAACATGTACGATAATGACCCTGTTGTCACCAAGCTGATAGGGCTTTCCCTAAAGCTAGAAGGGCTGCCCAGAAATGCGGGCACGCATGCGGCGGGCGTTGTTATAAGCGCAAAGCCGATAAGTGAATTTGTGCCGTTACAGAGAAACGATGACATAATCACGACCCAGTTCTATAAGGAGATAATAGAGGAGCTCGGGCTTTTGAAAATGGACTTCCTCGGGCTGAGGACGCTTACCGTAATACGCGACACGCTTGAATTTATACGCGAACAGGGAAAGCATGTGCCGGATGAGGAGCTTGAGAGCTACGAGGATAAGGCGGTGTATGAGCTTATATCCGCAGCCGATACGGACGGAGTGTTCCAGCTTGAAAGCGCCGGAATGAAGCAGTTCATGCTGCAGCTCAAGCCTGGCTGCCTTGAAGACCTTATAGCCGGAATATCGCTTTTCAGGCCAGGCCCTATGGACCAGATACCGAAGTATCTTGCCGGCAAAAACAATCCTGAAGCGGTGACGTACCTTCATGAAAAGCTAAGGCCTGCGCTCAAGGCGACATACGGCTGCATGGTATATCAGGAGCAGGTGATGAGGATAGTGCGCGACATTGCAGGCTATTCGATGGGCAGAAGCGACCTTGTGCGCAGGGCTATGGCAAAAAAGAAGCACGACGTTATGCAGAAGGAAAGGCATAACTTCGTTTACGGCATAGAGGAAAACGGCGTGGTGAGCGTTCCTGGTGCGGTGAGAAACGGCGTGGACGCAGAAACGGCAAACAGGATATTCGACGCTATGGCGGATTTTGCCTCGTATGCATTTAACAAGCCGCATGCAGCGGGCTATGCGGTGCTTGCATACAGGACCGCGTATCTAAAGGCGCATTATCCTGTTGAGTTTATGACCGCCATGCTTAACAGCTTTATAAGCAGCGTTGATCAGCTTGCCGGTTACATAGGCGCGTCAAAGCGCATGGGGATAAAGGTGCTGCCGCCGGATATAAACATGAGCCGTGAAAAGTTCAGCGTGGAAAACGGGGCGATCCGCTTTGGACTTGCCGGCATACGCAACGTAGGCGAGGGCGCAATGAAGGATATTATTGCCGAGCGCGACAGGAACGGCCGCTTTACGGACTTTATGGACTTTGTCAGAAGGGCAGCTGATATAAACAAGCGAATGGTGGAAGCCATGATAAAGGTAGGCTGCTTTGACAGCACCGGTGCAAAGCGTTCGCAGCTTATGGCAGTATATGAAAAGGCGTTAAGCGTTGCTGCGGCGGATAGGAAGCAGGCGGCGGCAGGCCAGCTGAGCCTGTTTGATCTTGGCGGGGCCGAAAGCATACGCCAAAGCTTTGTTGAGCTGCCGGACATAGCGGAGTATAAGGACTCCGAACTGCTCGATATGGAGCATGAAACGCTTGGCATCTATTTGAGCGGACATCCTTTGAACGAATATGAGGACGTGCTTTCTTCACTGCCAAATACGGCCGCCATGCTGAATGTTTCAAGCGAGAATGGCGAAGATGAGCTTAATGAAGGTGACAAAGTTAGAATTGGTGGTATAATAACACACGTTCAGAGAAAGCTTACGCGCTCCGGCAGCGGAATGATGGCCTATTGTACGCTTGAAGATACCACGGGCTCGATTGAGTGCATGGCGTTCCCGTCAGTATTCACAAAGTATTCAAGCCTTTTGAACAGCGATTCAAAGGTGATAATATCAGGCAAGCTGAACGTTAGGGAAGATCAGGCCAATGTGGTGCTTATAGACGAGGTGCAGCCATTGATGAAGCGTTCCGCATCGGAAAAAATATATCTAAGGCTAGATACGGCGGACGCTACGCTTATGGACAGGCTGATGACCGTGCTGAGGCGATTCCCGGGGAACGTACCTGTTATACTGCATGATCCTAATACGAAGCGCACGCAGCTTGCGCCTAAGGAGCTTTTTGTAAATCCCTCCGGAGCCGTAAAGGACGTGCTTTACGAGCTGCTGGGACAAGATAATGTAAGGATAAAAAGGGGAGAATAGTTTTTTATGAAAAAAATAGGCGTACTTACAAGCGGGGGGGATACTCCGGGCATGAACTCGGCAATACGCGCCGTGTTCAAGGAGGCTGACTATCGCGGGATGGACGTTATGGGTATATTCCACGGTTATAAGGGACTTATAGAAGGAATAATAAGGCAACTTACGCATCAGGATGTTGCAAACGTTATGCATAAGGGCGGCACTGTGCTTAGGACGGCACGAAGCGAGGAGTTTATGGAGGACGCCGGCTTTGAGCGGGCGCTGAACATGCTGCATGCTTATGATATAGAGGGCCTTATAATCATAGGCGGAGACGGCAGCTACAGGGGAGCTAAAAAGCTTTATGAGCATGGTATAAAAACCATAGGGCTGCCCGGAACCATAGATAACGACATGGGATATACCGATTTTACAATAGGCTTCACCACGGCCGTTAATACAATAACAGATGAAATATACAAGATACGTGACACCATGCGCGCACATGACAGGGTGGGCGTTGTTGAGGTCATGGGCCGCAACTGCGGCGATATAGCGCTGTGGTCGGGCGTTGCAGGCGGTGCGGATATGATAATAGTTCCGGAAGAGCCTGTTGATTGGGAGGATTGCGCAAAGCAGCTTGCTAAGAACAAGCTCAAGGGCCAGCTTGCAAGCATAGTGATAATAGCCGAAGGCGCAGGCAAGGCGGAGGATTTTGCCCGCTTTGTAAACGAGCATACCGACGTTGACGCCAAAGCCATAGTGCCAGGCTACATACAGCGCGGCGGCAACCCGACTGCGTTTGACAGGATACTGGCGGCTCGTCTTGGCCAAAGGGCGGTCGAGCTGCTTGCTGACGATATAGGCGGCAGAGCCGTTGGCATACACAATAACCAGATAATTGACGTTAGCATAGAGGACGCGGTGAGCCGTGCGGATGTGTTTGACGATAAGCTTTTCCGCTTCAACTCCGTGCTTGCAAGGTTTTAAGCTATGGATAAGTTGATGCCGCTTAACAAAAACGACGATATAGAGCTTCGTATAGACTCTCTTGGCTCAGAAGGGCAGGGAGTGGGCCGGTACGAGGGCATGGCGGTGTTTGTTCCCTTCGCCCTTCCAAATGAGCTTGTAAAGGCGCATATTATTAAGGTTGCGAAGAATTATGCCGTTGGCAAGCTTATAAAAGTGATTGAGCCGTCAAAAGTGAGGCGGGAGCCGCGCTGCTCCTCGTTTACGCGGTGCGGCGGATGTAATCTTATGCACATGGACTATGCGGCTCAGCTTGAATACAAAAGAGGTCTTGTGGAAAACGCTTTTGCCAGAATAGCTAAGATAGAAGGCGTTCATGTTGAAAACACTATAGGAATGGACGAGCCTTATCACTATAGAAATAAAGCCGCCTTCCCATTTGCTATGGTAGATGGCAGAATGTGCTTTGGCTTTTTTGCGCCGAGGAGCCATAGGCTTATACCAATAGACGGCTGCTTTATCGAGCAGGAGCCGCTGTACAACGTAGCCTCGGCCGTACATTGCTGGGCCGAGGAAAACGACATACAACCCTATGATGAGGAGACGGGCAGCGGCACGATTAGGCATGTTGTCAGCCGAATAACCACAAGTGGCGATATAATGGCCGTAATAGTTACAAAGGGAAGGCCTAAAAAGCTGAACAAGCTTGCCGATATGCTTAAGGAACGCTGCGAGGGCATAAAGTCCATAATCTTAAACCGCAACGATGAGGACACCAATGTAATATTCGGCCGTTCGTACGAAACACTTTGGGGTGAGGATACGCTTACCGAAAACCTGTGCGGCTTTGAGTTCAGCGTAAGCGCGGCTTCATTCTTGCAGGTGAATCCTGTGCAGACGGAGTGCCTCTATGCACAGGTTGAGGCATTCCTGCCCGAAAAGGACGGCTTTGAGGCGATAGACGTATACTGTGGCACTGGCACAATATCAATGATACTATCAAAAAGGGCCAAGCATGTTACCGGCATAGAAAATATAAAGCCTGCGGTAGAAGATGCGGCACGCAACGCTGAACGCAACGGCGCGGGCAACGCTGACTTCATATGCGCCGATGCGGCAGAAGCCTTGCCAGAGCTTATTGAGAAGGGGACAAGGCCTGACGTGATAGTGATAGATCCGCCAAGAAAAGGCTGCGACAAAGCGGTGCTTAACGCCATAACCGGCAGCGCCGTGCAGCGCGTGATATACGTTTCCTGCGACCCTGCTACCCTTGCGCGCGATGTAAGAATACTTGTTGACGGCGGCTACAGCATACAAAAGGTTCAGCCCATAGATATGTTCCCGCAGACAGCGCATGTGGAGACGGTATGTCTTTTGTCCAAACTAAAATCAACTCAGCATATTGAAGTTGAGTTGGATATGGATGAGCTGGATTTGACAGCAGCGGAGAAAAAGGCAACCTATGATGAGATCAAAGCGTATCTTCTGGAGCATAGCGGCTTGAAAGTCAGCAGCCTGTATATTGCACAGGTGAAACAGAAGTGCGGTATTATTGAGCGAGAGAACTACAATAAGCCGAAGTCTGAGGACGCTAAGCAGCCCCAATGCCCGCCAGATAAAGAAAAATCAATCAAGGAGGCATTGAAGCACTTCGGAATGATTTAAGGAGACAAATATGAATAATTTGCTTTCCTGTGAGTTCAACATGGATACTGCCTGTGTTGAACTGAAATTAACCGATGGCAGTATGATTTCCATTGACTGCACTGCTGTGGAGAATGGGGTTGCCGACAATATGTATCAGCGGTCAGAGCTGGCTTACCTGATTTATTATGACCCACTGGATTGATGTTATCCCGCCTATCTGAAAGCAGGATAGGCGCGATTTTCCATAGTGGAAGAATAATTGCTCATATATTCGTTAAAAAATGATGGAGGTGCTTTGTGTGGAAACAATAAATATTTACGGCGACAATCGTTTCGCTGAACACACAAAAATCCGGGAAGCCTGTCGGGGCATTGTGATAAAGGCCGGAAAGATTCTCCTGTCCTATGAAGTGAAAACCGATCAATGGATGATCCCCGGCGGCGGTGTGGAGGAGGGTGAAAGCTATGAAATCTGCTGTATTAGGGAATTGACAGAAGAAACAGGTTTCCTTGTAAAGCCGTTGCAGCACTATCTGACCATCTATGAATATTATGAGGACTACCTGTACCCAAGCCACTATTTTATCTGCAAAGTGACCGGGCAGACGGAGAGAATGCTGACCCGGCGTGAAAAAGAGGTTGGTATGGAACCTCGATGGATCCCGCTGGAGGAAGCAATTTCTGTTTTCTCCAAATACCAGGACTATGCAGACAAAGAGGAAAAGCGTGGAATGTATCTTCGGGAATATAAGGCACTGTCTGCATATCTGAATGCCAGCCAATGAAACATATCCGCAGATTAAGGTATGCGAGGGGCAAATATGGCCTTAGTGTTAGCGGTCTTTGCGCTGCTCAGAAAATAGATTATTGACAGATTGGGATTTGTCGAGATGAGTAAATGTGAGGGTTCTTTGCCGTTCTTACCGCTGCTTACTGCGGTTGGAAGCGGAGAAAGACGCAGGGGTGTTGGCAGAATTGGACAGTGCAGGCGTTATGACGGCTGAACTTGTTATATTGCTTCTGTGCTTTGAACAAAAATGCTTTTGATTTATTGAGGTATTGAATGAAGATAAATGAGTTTTTTGAAAACAATCCAAAGGTCGCGGTTGCATTTTCGGGCGGCGTTGACTCGGCTTATCTTTTGTATGCGGCGAAGCAATATGCAAAAGAAGTACAGGCATATTATGTAAGCTCCGCCTTTCAGCCACAGTTTGAGCTGGAAGATGCTGCGCGCCTGGCTAAAGAACTGGATGTTCCCATGCGGGTATTGCCGGTTGATGTTCTCTCTTCCGATATCATTGCGGCCAATCCAGCCGATCGCTGCTACCACTGTAAGAAAATGATATTTGAGGCTATTCGGAAAGCGGCGGGGGAGGATGGCTTTTACGTTTTGCTGGATGGGACAAACGCTTCTGACAATGAGGGAGATCGTCCCGGTATGCGCGCTATTCGGGAATTGTCCGTTTTTTCTCCCCTGAGAGATTGCGGCTTGACGAAAGAGGAAATCCGCCTGCGCTCAAAAGAAGCCGGGTTATTTACTTGGGAGAAACCTGCATATGCCTGCCTTGCTACACGGATTCCAACCGGCGAGCCGATTACCGAAGAAAAGCTGAAGGTAACCGAAACTGCGGAAAACTTCCTGTTTTCGCTTGGACTGACCAGCTTTCGAGTGCGACGAATGGGAGATGCAGCAAGATTGCAGGTCACAGCCGCACAGATTGGTAAAGTAATGGAAAACAGAGAACTCATCACGACGGTATTGAAACGGTTTTATTCTGCGGTACTGTTGGACTTGGAGGCGAGAGAATGAAAAGCGAGATCAAATCGATTCTGGAAGCTGTACAAGCCGGAAAAATGACGGTGGATGATGCGCTTTTAGCTATCAAAAAAGAACCGTTTGAAGATATCGGCTACGCAAAAATAGATCTGCACCGCGCTATTCGCCAGGGTATGCCAGAGGTTATTTTCGGCGCCGGCAAAAGCGCGGAACAGATTATTGGAATTGCAGAACGGATGAAACAAAATGGGCAGAAAACTATTCTGATCACACGGCTTTCTCCGGAAGCTGCCGAAAGGATCGCCGCGGCACATGAAATGACGTATCATGCGGATGCGAGAATAGGAATCATGAGCAGTATTCCGCAGCCGAACGGTATTGGCAGAATCGTTGTGGCAACCGGAGGGACCAGCGATATTCCGGTAGCGGAGGAAGCGGCGCTGACAGCTGAAGCATACGGTAATGAAGTCGTGCGTTTATATGATGTAGGCGTGGCGGGGCTTCAGCGTCTGCTCGCTCATCTGGATGAAATCATGAGCGCAAGCGTTATCGTCGCCATAGCCGGAATGGAGGGCGCTCTTGCCAGCGTGATCGGCGGTCTTGCTGATTGTCCGGTGATCGCCGTTCCCACCAGTATAGGATACGGCGCTTCATTCGGCGGCTTGTCCGCGCTTTTATCCATGCTTAATTCCTGCGCCAGCGGGGTGTCGGTTGTAAACATTGATAACGGCTTTGGGGCCGGATATCTGGCAAGCATGATCAATCATATGGAGGCAAAATAAATGAAAACCTTATATCTGGACTGCGGCATGGGCGCTGCAGGAGATATGCTGACAGCGGCATTGTTGGAACTGCTCTCTGATGGAGATGGATTCATAGCCGAACTCAACAGCCTTGGTATTCCAGGCGTGGCGGTTTCACGAGAGACATCGGTAAAATGCGGGATTCGGGGAACGCATATCATTGTTAAAGTGAACGGCGAAGAAGAATCCGAAGAAATGCATGAACACTTGCACGAGCATAGCCATGAAAATGGGCATTCCCATTCCCATGAACATGAACGTGAACACGCCAATGGGCATTCCCACGATGAAGAACATTCACATCATCATAGCGGTATGCATGATATAGAACATATTATTGGAAAGCTGCCGATAACTGAAAAGGTAAAAGCAGACATTCTCGCGGTCTATTCTCTGATAGCGGAAGCTGAAAGCTATGCACATGGCGTTCCCGTTAGAGAGGTTCACTTCCACGAGGTAGGAATGATGGATGCGGTTGCGGATGTAACGGCGGTTTGTATGCTGATGGATCGTTTGTCTCCAGAGCAGGTTGTGGTTTCTCCGGTTCATGTAGGATGCGGTCATGTTAAATGCGCCCATGGAATTCTTCCCGTACCTGCTCCTGCAACCGCGTATATCCTGAGGGGTGTCCCGATCTATGGCGGCGGAATCAAGAGCGAGCTGTGTACTCCTACCGGCGCAGCATTACTTAAGCACTTTGCCACGAAATTTGCAGATATGCCGGTTATGAGAACGACAGCCATCGGCTATGGCATGGGGAAGAAGGATTTTACTGCTGCCAACTGTGTTCGGGCCATGCTCGGAGAAACAGAGGATTCAGGTGATACGATTGCGGAGCTTTGCTGCAACCTTGATGACATGACGGCTGAAGCGATAGGGTTTGCAGAAGAACAGTTTTTTGCGGCAGGTGCTTTAGAAGTATACGCTGTTCCTGCACAGATGAAAAAATCACGCCCGGGGATTCTGCTTTCGGTAATGTGCCGTGAAGAGGATAAAGAGCATATGCTCCGGCTGATTTTTCAGCACACTACTACTCTTGGTGTGCGCGAAAACATCAGCCGCCGCTATACCCTGTCACGCAGAATGGAGAGTATCCCAACTGAATTAGGAGAAGTGCGTGCCAAGATATCCTCCGGATACGGTGTGACAAGAAAAAAACTAGAATATGAGGATGTTGCCCGTATCGCAAGAGCGCAGGGCATGAGCCTTGCCGACGTGACAAAGCGCATCAGCAGGCAGGAGAAATAGCATTAGCGAAGTGTCAGTCTGTCAAAAAAAGTGGCTGGTCGCCACTTTTTGAGTTTTTTCGGGTTTCGCCTCTCGCATTCGCTCCCGGGCGGCAAAAGTAGCAAAGTACGAAAACCTTTGGGTTTTCATCCGTTCTGACGCACATGTCGTCAGAGCCGGATTAAGCATAAGGGGCTGCGGCCCCTTATCAACCCAGGGTTTTTTTGACACTCTGAGCTTTGATATTATATCAAGCGTTAAGACTCCCCGAGCCTATCAGGGAGTTTTTCTTTTGGGATATTCAGGATAATCACTACATCGGTGCGAAAAACGCGGCATATGTATTGTTTTGGTGACAGAAGGCCGCCTTTGTGGTATCATTAGCATGTGACGCGCGCTTGGAACAGCCGCGCGCCATAAATGTATCGTACCATTTGTATACAGCCATTATGAAAGGAGCTTGTATTATGCCATTTTGCACAAATTGCGGGAACAAGTATAACCAGGGGACCAAGTTCTGCCCAAGCTGCGGCGCGCCCACGGGCGAAGCTGCCTCCGCCAGCGAGCCTAAGCAGCAGAGCTATCAGCAGCCCAACTACCAGCAGAATTATCAGGCGAATCAGCAGCAGAGCTATCAGCAGCAGAGCTATCAGCAGCCTGCTTATCAGGCGCCTGCCGGCAGCGACGTTCAGGAAAACAAGGTAATGGGCATATTGGCCTATCTATCCTTCCTGGTGCTGATACCGTTGTTTGCGGCCAAGGAATCCCCGTTCGCCCGCTTCCATACCAACCAGGGGCTTGTGCTTGCCATAGGTGAAATAGGCACCATAATTGCCTGTTTTATACTGAGAACAATATTCTTTGCACTTTACGCATGGGTGCTTGCCGTAATAATCAACGTGATAATGTGGCTGCTGCTTGTGGGCTTTACTGTATTTGCCGTGCTTGGCCTTGTATCTGCCTGCCGCGGCCAGATGAAGCCCCTGCCCATATTCGGCAATATAAAGATACTCAAATAACTCTAAGCGGCATAGAGGCCGGCCTAAAGGGCGCACTTCCATGCGCTCCTTTCGGGAGCATCGTGCATCCTGCGCAGCTTCTTCGCCCTAAGCAGAGGAAAAGCGACGGAGCTTGAGTAGCTGCGTCACGTCCTGCCGCCAAGGAGCCTGCATCCCCGGCTGCCCCTTGAGCTGATTCCGGCTCTGACGGCGCGCACGTCAGAACGGATGAAAGCCTTCGGGCTTTCGTACCCTGCCGGTTTTGCCGCCCGGGGCGCAGCGATAGGAAAAACCTGTAAAACTCAAAAAAGTGGCGTTCGGCCACTTTTTTGACACTCTGGCCCCGTATGCTCGTGAGCATACGGGGCCAGAGCCGTTTTATGCGCATTGCCTGCAGGCTTCATGCGGCATTCTTGAGCCTTACCGCCTTATTTTAGCTTAACATAGTCTTTTCTGAGATAGCCGTACTCATCGCCGTATTTTACAAGGCACCAGTTGTTGTCTATAAGATAGACTATGACGGCCTCGCCCTTTTTCAGCTCCCTTATTATGGCATAGGTAGTAGCCGGCCCAGTGCGGAAGTTGACGTTTGATCTGGTCTCGGCAGGGGAGAGCATGAGCGGCGTATTGAGCTTGGGTATGCCTGCGCTGCCCTGGGAGAGCACGCTTACATAAGCCTTGTAGCAGAAGCCTGTGCGCCCGTCATAAAGCACATAGTACCATTCGCCCATTTCGGCGAGCACGTTGAGCCCGGTTCCGGCAGGCAATGTGGCAAGCACTCCGGTGCCGGTGGTGGAGGCGCCCGTGCGCATGTTCACCTTGGCGCTTGTTTTGGCCGTGGCAAGCTCGACCCTGTCGGCCTTGACCTGCGGCGGCTCAGCCTTGCCGTTTTCGCCTTCTGAGGGCGTTTCGGGCGCTATTTGGGCGTCGGCAAGCCTGCGCACATATTTTGCGTAAAGATAGCCGCGTTTGCCGCCGCACTCGGCCTCATACCAGCCGTTTTCAAGAGAATACAGTATTACGGCCGTGCCGCGGTTAAGCTTTGTCACTACCTTTGAGGCCGTGCTCGGCTTGGCTCTCAGGTTGACCGTGCCCGTGGTCTTGCCGGAGCAGGCCTGCTTATTGCCGCCCGCGCTATCTGCGCTGCTTTCCGGCTCGGTTTGGGGCATATCGGGTATGGCTGTGCTTACGGATACATACTTTGCGCTTACATAGCCTTCCTTATCGCCCTCCGTCTTTACCCTGTACCAGCCGTCCTTTAGCTCATAAAGCCTGAGCTGTGCGCCCTTTTTCAGCACGGCAAGCTTCTTTGTGCTTGTGCCTATGCCTGCGCGAAGGTTGACGCTGCCTGTGGTCTTGCCCGTGCCGTATTCAGCAAGGCTTGGGGTCTCACCTGCGGCTATGAGCGCCGTGCCTGTGCTTTTAACGTAGTCTGTATGAACATAGCCCTCGTCGGCTCCGGCTATCACCCTGTTCCATTTGCCATCCGATGCGAGTATTATCACCTGCGTGTTTTTGCTCAGCTTTTTTATAGACCTGTATTCGCTGCCCGCGCCAGCGCGCAGGTTTACGCCGCTGCCGGTTATTATGCCCATGTTAAGGACTATAGCGCCTTCGGCGCTTTCCGCGCCCTGCTGCGGCTCGGCGTCCGGCGCGGGGGTATGACTCGGCTGCGGCTCGGCCTGCTCCGGCTTATTTGCGCTGAAGCTCATGTATGATCCTATTATGTAGCCTTCAACGGTAGTGCCGTCTACCTTTACCTTATACCAGCCTGATTCATAATCATACACGGTGAGGCTGGCGTTCTTGGCCAATATGCCAAGCGACTGATACTGCGTGCCCGGGCCGGTGCGTATGTTCACCCTTGCAGTGCTTATGCCTGTGCCTATGGCCTCCTCAATGGGCTTTTCAACAGGCTTTGCGGCGCCGGAAGGGGTCTCCTGAGGCAGAGTTTCCGCCGGCTTGGTTTCTGACGGCGCGGTCTCTGCGGGCCTGTCGGGGGCCTGCGGCAAAGCTATGTCAAGCTGGCTTATGCTCGCGCCGGGATAATAGAAGGCGAGGATATCCCTGTAGCCCCAGCCTTCCGCGGCGCGCTGCTGCGCCCCCCGTTGGCTTAGGCCGACGCCGTGCCCCCAGCGGACATGGTATATGCGGTATGCTGTGAAATCGCCCGTGTATTCGCCCCAATATGCCCTAAGGTTGCTGTTGGTGAACACCCTGTAGAGCATAAATTCGCCTGCGCTGAAGCTTAGCTGTATGTTTTCGTATACCATGCCGGAAAATATGCCGTCAACGGTCATATTCACCTTTGTCATGTTGCGCTGCTCGTTCTTGCCCTTCGGCTCTGTAAGCTCAACCGATCTTATAAGGCTCAGGCCCTCAGCCTGCATGCCCTTGGCCTGCGACAGCTTTGCAAGCAGCATATCGTAAAACGCTTGCGGTATCTTGCCCGGGCTGTTTATGGGTATCGTAAGCGTTTCCTTCAGGCTCAGCGGGTTTGCGGCATCGCTTGAATCCAAGGCTATCGCAAAGCCGGAGTCGCTCACTTTTTTGGAGGGCCAGGCGTGGCTGGGCACTATGGTCTCGCCGCCGTTTGACGCGCTGTAATATGCGCAGAGTATATTGCCGTTTACGGTAAGCACGTCAGATATGGTCGAATCCACGGCCGCTATTACGTTGGTATAGCTTGGGTTGTAGCCCTTATACACCTGATCCGACGACGTATCGCCGATATGATACCGGGCGTTCGGATTTGCCGCGATTATTGAAAGCACATATGATTTTGCTGCTACGGACTGCGCCTTTAGCGCCTCTATGGGATAGGTGTTGTTCATCTCATACGCAACGACGCCGTACAGATAGTGCGCAAGCGGCACCTCGTTAATTATCTGGATATAGCCGGAGGGCATGGCCTTCGCGTACACATGCCCAAGGTAGCGCCTTGAGTTGAAGGTAAGATAGCCTGCCTCGGCAGCCATGTTGACGCGCATTATTGATATTGCCGCGCCTGTAAAGACCTCGCCGAGTGAAGAATGTATGGCTGTTATGGTGCCGTCCATATTGGAGCGCAGAGTAAGCGTTCCGCCGGATATGTATGCTCCGTTCTCCTTTATGAAATAATCCCCGCGCACGCTGATGGCTATTGCAGCGGCATTGTTGGTAGAAAGCTTTACCCTTACATAGCTTGGGTCAAAGCTTAACGCATTTGCCTCCGTTTGCGGTATGAAGCATATGAGCGCCGCAGCGCATAATATAAAGGCGCAAAACCGTTTCATATATCGTCCATCATCCTAACCTTTGTACTTGAAAAAGATTACTTACTATATTTTAGCATATACAATAGCCGGTTTGTATAGGCATATGCTGGAAAAAGCCGGCATTTACGCTTGGTCAGATGCATAAGGCGGCAAGCTGCGCCAGCTTGTCAATACTAAGCTCCTCGGCACGCGCGTTTTCGGCTATCCCCGCCGAAGAGAGCGCATCGCATATAGCGTCCCGTGAGCCTAATATAGGCTTAAGATTGTTGTATATGGTCTTTCTTCTCATAGCGAACAGCGCTTCAATAAAGCCAAAAAAGCGCTTTGGCTCAAGCTTGGCAGTCATGTCGCGCCGTATAAGCCTGACGACTTCGGAATCAACGTCCGGCTGGGGATAATAGCTCGCGGGCGAAAGCGAAAGCAGGCTTTGTATATCATAATAATACTGCGCCATTATGGAAAGCGGGCCGTACAGCTTTGTCTTGGGCGCCGCAAAAAAGCGCCTTGCAGCCTCCTTCTGCACCATAAACGTCATGCACGGTATGCTTGAAGACAGGCATAGAAGCCTGGTGACTATGGGCGTTGTTATGTAATAGGGAAGATTGCCTGCGGCAATGAAGATGCCTGGCATTACTGAGGGTATATCCAGCTTCAATATATCGCTTTGTATAATGTCAAGCCCTGCTTCGCCCGAAAACCGCGCCTTAAGCGCGCGCACCATGTTAGCGTCTATCTCAACCGCCGTGACCCTTGGCACAAGCCCTATCAAGGCCCCCGTAAGCGCGCCAAGGCCCGGGCCTATCTCCATAAGCTCGTGTCCGCCATCGTAGCTTGCGGCCCTTGAAATAAGCTCTATTGCGCTATCGTCGCACAGAAAGTTCTGCCCGAGCGCCGGATTCGGCCTTACATTAAGCCCCTCAAGCTGCGCTTTTATATCGTTTATGCCGTTTGCGCCCATCAGCCCATTTTGACAAGCACCGTAACGTTCCTTTTGCGTCCCCAGCGCCTGCCCTCCTTTTCAGTGTTCATCCACAGGTCAAGCTGGTTTACCGGCGTGCCGTCAGCCCTTTTGTATTTTCTGAAAGCGCCGGTATCCTTGGCCACCCCGTAGCCGTAGCCGGGTACATATATCTCGGTCCCGTAGGGTATGTAATATGTATTCACCGCTATAACGCCAAGCTTGGGCTTCGCGCCGGTTGAGGTTTTTGTACCCTGCCAGTATGCGGTTATGTAATCCATCTTCATCTCTATCCAGCCGTCCTTGCCGGCCTTGGGCGGTTTTTTGTATATCCTGTATTCGCCCGTAAGCTTCGTTTGGTAGTGTATCTTGCTGCCCTTTTTGATTATCTCATCTGTGGCGGGGGTTATTATGATCTGGTTGACGACCTCCCTGGATACCTCTACCCCGTCCTTGATGACTACCCTTTGCGTAACGTTCTTTGAGCCGTCCATGCCCTTTTGTATGAGCACGGGCTCGGTGTCGTTATACACCTTGTCGTCGTATATTATCTTTTCCTTGTGCGCTATGGTGCGCTTTGCTGTGGTGTATTCGGTCACAACGTCGGTATGTATTATCTTCATGCCCGGGGTCAGGTCTTCAAAGATAAGGTGGTTCAGCTCGTCCGCCGTGTCGTAGCTGACGCCGCCAAGCCTAAGCGCGTCCCCAACGGTTCCGCCCGTAGTATATACGAGCTTTAACTCGCCTGCGGAGCGCAGCGCAACGGGGAAAGAGCGCGTTACGCTTATGTTCATGCCGTCCTCAATAAGGTCATAGCTGTTTACGGAAAGCTTATCCGACCTGCCAAGGGCCGTGTTGCTGAGCTTAAGAAATGCCGCGGCGTCCATGCCTGCTTCAGGAAGGTTTATAAGATAATCTGTTGTTCTGCCGCCGGATGAAAGCGAAACATGTACCCTTGGGTCGGGCGCGTTCTTTGCGGCTACAAAGAATATGGCTGCACCGGCTATGAGTATGGCTATAACGGCGTCTATGGCGTAAAAATACCATTTAAGGCCGCGGAAATGCCGCCTCACGCCCTGCCTGAGGTCGAAGAACACTCTTTCAAGTTTTTCCGATATATTATTCATGTGCCTATTATAACGTTTGACCTTGAATTGTGTCAAATAAACGAATTGTGTCATGCAATGCGCCCTCCTTCATTTACAGTAAAGCCTTGCCAAGTTATAATAAGATATACGCTTAACTTTAGATCATACATATCCGGCTTTGGAGGTATACGGCTTGAAAAGGGCATTGTGCATGCTTCTTGCGGCGATAACGCTTATAGGCATTGCCGGCTGCGAGCAGGGCGGCAGCGAGCAGCAGGGCGGGGGCAAGGTGATAGAGGAGTTTATAAACTGCATAGCGGCGGAGGATTATGCCTCGGCCTATGCGCTTTTGTCGGCCTCCTCAAGGAACGATACAGAGGAGGATAAGGCTAAGCGCGTAACGCAGAAGCAGTTTACGGACAGGTATGTAAACATCAGAAAGGCGCTTGGCATAAACAAAATTGAATATGCGGACTTCACCTCGTCCGGCGGGGAGATACTTTACAGCGCCGCATACACGGCCACTTATTACAGCGACCATGTTGGCGAGATGACCAACACCTTTTCCGCAATAGCGTTAAGAGAGGGCGGGGAATGGAAGGTGGAGTGGTCTCCGGCGATGATATTCCCTGAAATGGAGTGGGGAGACACCGTGCGCGTGGCGAGGCTGAGCGCAAAAAGGGGAGAAATACTGGCGGACGGCGAGGTTGTCGCCCAAACGGCAGGAGCGATAAGCGTTTACGCCATGCCCTCCAAAATAGATGACAGGGAGCTTTTTTTGCAGCAGACCTCAAGGCTGCTGAACATGACGGAAGCCAACATAGATAAAAAGCTTGAAAAAGCATATGACGACGTTGCCATATTAAAGCAGTATTACAGCGACCAGCTTGCGGATTCGATAAAAGAGCAGCTGTTGCAGATAGACGGCATAGGCATAGACGAGGGCAACTATCTTAAAGTAAGGGAGTATCCCCAGGGCAAGCTGCTCGCGCACCTTGTCGGCTATGTAGGCAGCGTACCCGGCGATACCAAGGAGCAGCTCAAAGAAGAGCTTGACAGGCTAAACGAGGGCAGGAGCGAGCGCGAAGGGCTGTATAATTCAGACTCAAGGGTAGGCAGGCTCGGGCTTGAGCTGCAATACGAAAAGGAGCTCAGGGGCAAGGACGGCGAGCTTATATATATCTGCACGGCAGACGGCAGGAACAGAAAAACCATATATAAGCTTGACGCGGAGGACGGCTACGACATAGAGCTGAGCATAGATATGGGGCTTCAAAGAAGGGTGGAGGAGGTAATGGACCTTGCCCTTTACGGCGATACGACGGCCGGAGCCGTTGTTGTGATGAACCCAAAGACCGGCGCGATAAACGCGATGTATTCATGGCCAAGCTATGATATTAACCTGTTCACAAGGGGAATATCGTCAAGCGATTATTCGGCGCTGCTCAACAACAAGGCAAAGCCTATGATAAACAGGGTGACGCAGGGCCTGTATCCGCCGGGCTCCACGATGAAGGCCTTCACCGCGGCTTGCGCTATCGATAACGAGGTACTTGACGAAAACTACGCATTTGACGAAAGCAGGATAAAGAAGGATTACTGGACGCCTACCGAGTACGGCCAATGGATATGGACGGCGATAAAGCGCACGCATATAAATTATCCCATAAGCGGGCCGCTCAACATGAGAAAGGCGCTCATACACTCGGATAACATATACTTTGCAAACGCCGCGCTTTTGACGGGCTGGGACAGGTTTGAGGAATACATGGCAAAGCTCGGCTTTACGGAGAGCATACCCTTTGACATAAACGTTGCCAGGGCGCAGCTTAAAAACGAGGATAGCGAGATAGACGCGAAAATGCTTGCGGACAGCGGCTACGGCCAGGCGGAGATACTGGTGACGCCATTGCAGCTTGCATGCATGTTCTCAGCCCTTGCAAACGGCGGCAATGTGGCGCTGCCATATGTTGTGGAGGGGCTTTACAAGGAGGACGGCATAAGGTACAAGCGGGTGAAGGCTCACCCCAACGGTTGCTGGAAGCAGGGCGTGATATCCGAGCATGCGATAGAGGTAATAACGCCTTTTCTTGAGGACGTTACGGATCCAAAGATAAACGGTACCGGCAGAAATCTGAGGGCAAAGGGCTGCACCGTGGCGGCAAAGACCGGCACAGCCGAAATAGGCAGCAGCAAAAGCCGGGAGATAGCATGGTTTGTCGGCTACAGGACGGGCGTGAGCGACGAGGATGCAAGGCTGGTGCTTGTGATGCTTGAGGTGCCTGCCGACGCGGCCTATTCAAACCTTAAGTTTGATATTGCAAGGCCGCTTTTGAGCATGGAATAGGGCTTGTTTTAAGCCGGTTTTATGGTTAGTTTGTTAATTATCCGTGACTTGTGGGCGCTTGCGGCCGCTAACGCTTGCAATAACACGGGAAAAATAGTAAAATAAACCGATTATCGAGCTGCCGCAGGTGCGGCAAATGGAGGTTTAAGTGAGTCTGTCACTGGAAGTTAAAAAGTTCATCAACTCCGAACACAGCGGGGAATATGTGGAAATAGCGCTGCCGGTAGAGCTTAGCGTGAAGGCTGAAGCAAAAAAGAAGCCGGCCAAGGCGGAGAAGAAAGCCGATATTGACGATATCGACGATATTGACAACGATATCGACGATGTGGACGATATCGATGATGAGATAGACGCCAAGGCCAAGCCTGACGCCGAGCCTGACGCCGAGCCTGCGCCCGAGCCGGAGCCGGAGAAGCCTTTAGTGGAGTATGAAAAGGTGCGTATTCACTATATGGAGGCCGGCATGGGCGAGCCGATGCTGCTTATACACAGCGTTGGCCAGTCGCTTTACACATGGCGGGGCGTGTTCAACAAGCTTAGCGCGTGCTACAGGGTGATAGCGGTGGACCTCCCCGGATTCGGCTATTCGGACAGGCCGGAGGCGTTCGGCTTCGGCGTGGAGGATTATGCGGACGTTATAGGCATGTTTATGGACGCTATTGGCGTAGAGTCGGCGCACATTGCGGCTTTTTCGATGGGCGCCGTGTATGCGCTGAGCTTTGCCATGATGCATCCGGAGAGGGTAGGCAGGATGGTGCTGCTTTCACCCGGAGGCATAACGCAGGAGATGCCGCTTGCAATAAGGCTTATAGACAGCACCCTGTTCGGCTTTGCGGCAAGCATGCTTTACGGAATTAAAACGGTTGAAAAGGCGCTTAACGACGCCGTGTTCGATCTTACCAACATAACGCCTGACGTCGTTCAGGAATACTACAGGCCCATATCCGATGCGCTAAGCCGCAGGAGCGTGAGGCGCGCCGTGCAGTATTTTGACGAGGAGCCTGTTATAGCAAGGCTCAGGAATATAGATATACCCGTGCTTATACTTGCAGGAGGGGAGGATAAGTGGAGAGCCGCCAAGAGTCCGGAGATGGAGCTTTATCATAGCGCATTGAGCAGCGGGGCGTTCTCTGTTATAAGGAACGCCGGCCATCTTATGCATGAGGAAAAGCCGGACAGGGTAGCGGAAGCTATATTTGAGTTTATACCCGCGGCTGTACCGGAAGTATGAAAAAGAGCGCAAGGTTTTTGTTTCTGCTGCTGATGCTCGTTGTGCTTGCGGCGGCGCTTATAGTATATGTTTCCATGAGCGCCAGGGAGAATCCGAGGACCGAGTCTCCCATAAGGATAAGCGAGATAATGGCAAGCAACAAGGGCTCCGTTCCTGATGAGAACGGCAGCTATTTTGACTATATAGAGCTTTACAACACCTCCGATAAGGAGGCGGACATAACCGGCTATGGCCTGAGCGACGACATAACCGCGGGGATCAAATATGTATTTCCGCAGGGTACAAAGCTTGGCGCCAACTCAAGGATAGTCGTTTGGTGCGCGGGGGAGGAGAAGGGCGGCCTGTACGCGCCGTTCGCGCTGAGCGCGGGCGAAAGCGCGGTGCTCTTCAACTCAACAGGCAGCGCTATAGACACGGTCATGATCAAATCCACCGCAAAGGGCAACTCATACGCCATAGGACAGAACGGCCTGTGGTCGGAGATGCTGCCTTCGCCCGGCTATTCTAATACGGAAGAGGGCATAAGGGCATATGAAAAGTATCTGATGGAGACCGGCGAGGATTGCGGCGTATTGATTAACGAGTTTATGGCGTCAAACGCTACCACCATAGCCGATTCCTACGGCAATTACAGCGATTGGATAGAGCTTTACAATACAAACGACCAGGAGGTTGACCTTTCCGGCTTCGGCATAAGCGATAACATGGCGCAGCCTAAAAAGTATGTGCTGCCGGAGGGGACTAAGATAGAGGCGAAAGGATTCCTGCTGATATTCTGCTCCGGCAACGAAGGCCTTGGCGAATCCAGCGAGCTGCATGCGCCCTTCAGGCTCAAGGCATATGGCGAGGACATTGTGCTTGCGTCAAGGAACGGCTCTATAATAGACAGCTATTCTTATAATTTGCAGCAGACCGATTCATCTATGGCAAGAACCGTTGATGGCGCGGGCGAGTGGCAGCAGACCAGCCACCCTACGCCCGGGTATCCAAACGATGACGAGGGCTACAGCAGGTTTATGCTCAGCGCCGCGCTGCCCAATGGCGACGTGATAATAAGCGAAATAATGGGTAGGAACCGCTCCGCTTACAGGGCTCCAGACGGTCAATATCACGATATAATAGAGCTTAAGAACACCGGCGCTCAGCCGGTATCTCTTTTGGGCTATTCGTTGAGCGACAAGCCCAAAAACCCGAAGCGGTTCGTTTTTGGGGACGTTACCATACCCGTCGGGGGCTGCGTTGTGGTCTATGCCTGCGGCAAGGGCGCGGCGGTAAAGACGGAGGGCAGCGAGCTTTGCTGCGACTTTGGCGTGGGCAAGGAGGGGGACAGCATATACCTCTTCTCAAGCGACGGGGTGATATGCGATAAGCTTCAGGCCTCGGCCTTTCTGCCGGACGTCAGCTACGGAAGGGACGCAAGCGGAAAGCTTGCGTATTTTAGCTCGCCTACCATAGGTGCCGACAACGGCGCCGGCTATGACGGCATCACGGCCGTGCCGGTGTTTTCAAAAACGCCAGGCGTATACGACGGGGCGATCGATATAGAGCTGCAGGTACCCGAGGGGGAGACGGTGCATTATACGCTGGACTGTACCACGCCGGACGCTTCCTCGCCCGTATACACAGACCCCATAAGGGCGGAAAAGAACACCGTGATAAGGGCCGTATCCATAAGAGAGGGCTATATAACCAATTCTACCGTCAGCGGCACGTTTTTGTTCGTATCGGATAACGTAGACCATTCCGTGCCCATAGTTACGCTCGTTACCGACCCCGATAACCTTTGGGACAGCAAAACGGGCATATATGCCTACGGCGAGAATTTTGACCCCGATCTTCCATATGGCGATATGCTGCTGACGGCGAATTATTACAAAAGGGATAGAACAGATGCGAATGCGTGGGAACGGGCGGCGAACTTTGCCATGTTTGACGGGGAAACGAAGCAGCAGGTATTCAACCAGAATATAGGCATACGCATTGCGGGCAGCTACGGTCGCGGCCGCGCGCAGAAGGGCTTTAACATAGTTGCGCGGGATGAATACGGCGAAGACCGCATGCACTATAAGTTCTTTGACAATTTGGACTTTACCGAATACAAGGCTCTGGTGCTGCGCGCGGGTGCGCAGGACCAAAACCGCAGCAAAATACGCGATGAGCTTGCGGCCGGCCTGCTGGAAGGGACGGACGTGGACTTCCTTTACCAGGCGTACAGGCCGTGCGTGCTGTACCTGAACGGCGAATACTGGGGAGTGTATTTCCTGAGGGAAAAGCGCAACCGCTTCTTCGTGGCGCAGCATGAGGGCACGGACAACGTTACGGACATGATAATTGCCAAGGGCTATAAGCAAACTACCTACGGCGACGTGACCGAATGGGTGGAATTCTATGACGAAGCCTGCAAGCGCGATCTTTCCAAGGCCGAAAACTATAAGTTCGTTACGGACAATATGGACGTGGACAGCTTTATGGATTACATGATAGCCGAAGTGTACAACGGCAATACGGATACATACAATATCCAATGCTATAAGCTCAAGGGCGGCAAATGGAAATGGATATTCTATGATTTCTGCTGGGGCTTCTATGACGTTAACCATCAGTCCCTCAATGCAAGGATGGGAAATACGGGGCTTGACGCGGCGAGCGGAAGGCTTTTCAAGGCGCTGCTGAACAACGCCGAATGGAAGGACAAATTCGTGCGCAGGTTTGCGGAGCTGCTGAATACCGCATTCGCACCGGACAGGGTGATAGCGCTGGTGGACGAGCTTTACGGCTACGTTCAGCCGGAAATAGCGCGCGAGCGCGAAAAGTTCAACGGCGAAACATTCATGGGCGTTAAGCAAAACAGCCAGGTCCTTGGCACATACGAAGGATTTGAAAGGGAAATAGCGCGCATAAAGGATTTTGCCCAAAAGCGGCCGGACGAGATAAAGAAGCAGCTTAAAAGCGTGCTTGGGCTGAGCGACAGCTACATGGCGGAGGTGTTCAGGTGAGCGATAAAGCTAAAACGCCTGGCGAAAAGGGTTACAGGCACGAGCTTAAGTACTATATAACCTTAGGCGAATACGAGCTGCTGCAAAGGAAGCTTTCGCTTACGATGGAAAGGGACGCCTTTGCGAAAAAAAACGGCGGAGAGTATTTTATACGCAGCCTTTACTTTGACGACAGGGACGATTCCGCCTTCAGGGAAAAGCTCAGCGGCATTGACGAGCGCGACAAGTTCCGCATACGCATATACGATATGCGCGACGACGTTATAAAGCTTGAATGTAAGCACAAGTCCAACGGCTATATAAAAAAGCAGTCCATTGGCCTTTCAAGGAAGGAATATGAAAAGCTTATATCCGGAGACAGGCTCTTCCTTCTCAACAGGCCGGAGCCGTTTGCGCGCAGAATGTACCTTGAATTCGCCCAAAGGGCGCTTAAGCCCGCCGTTATAGTGGACTATACAAGGGAAGCTTTTGTTTTCCCTATGGAGGATGTAAGGGTAACGTTTGACAAAAACGTCCGCACCGGCCTAAGATCGGTGGATATGTTTAACGCCGGCATTCCGACATACCCTGTTATAGACGATTACGGCATGGTGCTGGAGATCAAGTTCAACCGCTTCTTGCCAACATATATACGCTCGCTTTTGCAGCTTGAAGCGAGCCAAAGGAGCGCGATAAGCAAATATGTGCTGTGCAGAAGGTTTGAGCTGTAGCAGGCCGTATGCGGTATTGTCCCTGTAAGCGCGGCAATATATGCCGATATGCGGCTATGATGCAATAAGGATGAACATATAACACATTAAATACACGGAGGAACACTACAACATGAACGATTTCAGCTTTGCGGACATTTTTACCTTGAGCATGAGCCCGCTAAGGGTCCTGATCACGCTGCTGCTGGCGCTTGCGGTGGGCGGCTTTATATGCTTTATCTACAAAAGGACCTTTGGCGGCGTGATGTATTCGCGCAACTTCAACCTTAGCCTTATCGTGCTTACCATGGTAACGTCGCTGATGCTGATGCTGATAAACAACAGCCTTGCGCTGAGCATGGGCATGGTGGGCGCGCTTTCGATAATCCGCTTCCGCACGGCCATAAAGGACCCCATGGATACCGTTTTCATGTTCTGGAGCGTGGGCGAGGGCATAGCCTTAGGCACGAAGTTTTATGACATTGCCGTAATATCCGCCATAGCTATTGGCGTGGTGCTTGCGGCCATGGGCGCGTTCAAGTTCAAGGGAACAAGGCCTTACATACTGATAATCCACTATGACGAGGCTGCAAGCGCCCAGATAAAGCAGATGATAAAGCAGCTCCCTTCGCCAAGGCTTAAGAGCAAGACCGTGCAGCGCGACGGTATAGAGCTTACCATGGAGCTTAGGCTCAAGGATAACGAGACCGGCTTTGTGGAAAAGTTCCTGCGTGTGGACGGAGTGTATGACGCGGCCCTCATCTCTCATCAGGGAGACATAGTGAGCTGAAGAACGGGGCTGAGAGTGTCGAAAAAGTGGCTGAGCGCCGCTTTTTTGACATTAGGCTTCCTCTTTTGAGGGGGCCTTTTTATATGCCTGAGCGGGCTGCGGAATACTCGTTTGAGACACATACGATGCTCCGGCGGCCCCGAATTGCTTAATCATACACCTTTCGTCAAAAGCTTCTGTACTTATTCCACAATATATGTATCCGGCATGCATTAACATTAAAGCATATTCTGTGCGGGAGGATATGGCTGCTTATGGCTATTATGGAAGCTGAAAGATCAAAGATAAAGGCCGTAAGGAACGAGGGGGATATGCCAAGATGCGGCATGGAGGCGCTCGGCGCGTTTTTAATGGCCTCCGTTGCGCGCTATGGCTGCTCGCCATTGGCTGCCGCCGTGTGCGCGGCCGCGTGGCTCGGTGCGGACAAGCCCTGCTTTGCCATGCTTGGGGCCATACTTGGCGCGGCGTATGCAAAAAGCTATATGAGCCTTTCCTCCTGCCTTGTGATAGCGGGCATAGCGCTGCTGATAGACATGCACTGTTCTAAAAAGGGCATGGAGACGCCGGTGTATATAAGATATGCCGTAAGCATATCAGCCTGCGCGCTGCCGCTGCCGTTCATGTATGCGCAAAGGGTGTACGGCTTTGTTCTGGGTCTGTGCGCGCTTGCCGTGATAGTGCCTCTTTCCGCGGCGATAAACAGGGCGTATGCGGCGCTTTGGGCATACATTAGGGGCAAAAGGCTGAATAACGGAGAAAAGGGCGAGATAGCGCTGCTGATGCTGCTCATATGCGTCTCAGCCCTGCTTGAAGGCACGTTTGCGTCCATATTGGCGCTAATCGCCATGCTGACGGCAGCAATTCTGATATGCCGCGCAAACAAAACAGCCGCAAGGGAGCTTAGCTTAACAAGGCTGAAGCTAAAATGCACAGCCGAGGTGGCAAGGGAGCTTGCCCTGCACGCGCCCGGCTCCGAAGCCGAGGGTATAGCGGAGCATATGTGCGGCATGGGCAACGCAATAGATAAGCTGAGCATGCCTAAGCGGAGACAGCGGCACAAGCTTAAGGCGGACATAGGCTCAGCCGGACAGGCAATGCAGGGCAGTCCGGCCAATGGGGACACGATATCCATACGCAGGCTTGAAAACGAGCTTTTGCTAATATTGAGCGACGGCATGGGCTCAGGCATTGAGGCGCACCGAGAAAGCGCGCTGGCGGCTTCTTTATATGGCGACCTTATGGCCATAGGCTATGATGAAGCGGACGCGGTGAACAGCATAAACAGCTTATTGTTAAAGCCGGACAGGGCCGGCAACGCCGAGCTTTACGCCACGCTTGACGCCGCAAGGATAGACCTTGCCACGGGTGAAGCGGTAATATTGAAGCAGAGCGCTCCGCCCGCGTTTCTGCTGCGGGAAGGGCACATAACCGCCCTGTATTGCGAGGCGCCGCCGTTGGGCATACTAAAAAACGCTGACGCGGGCATAAGGCGGATAAGGCTAAAGCAGGGCGACACGCTCGTGCTTATGACGGACGGGCTTACCGATGCGCTCGGCGCGAGCCTTTTTGCCGCTATAACGGATACCGTAGGCGGCGCGAATACCGCGCTTGACGCGGCCTGCGCCATTATGGAAAGGGCATGCGGCATGGGTGCGAGGGACGACATGAGCGCAATAGTGGCACGATTTTCATGCTGTCACAAAAATGCCCAGTTTTGATACTTTAACACGGGGCCGCCAAATGGTATACTGATTGTAGCGTTGGTAACATTGGCGACGCGGTATAAGCAAAGAAGAGGTGGTCCTGTATGGGTAACGTGTGCATATTTGCGGCATCATCATCAAAAATAGCTGATAAGTACATATCCGCTGCATACCGGCTGGGCATGCTGCTTGCGGAGCATGGGATAGGGCTGGTGTTCGGCGGCGGGCGCACGGGGCTTATGGGCGCATGCGCAAGGGGAGTAAAGGCCGCAGGCGGCAAAGCGATAGGCGTTATACCGAAAAAGCTGAACCAGCCCGGCATAGCGTTTGAGCATTGCGATGAGCTTATAGTTACTGCCGATATGCATGAGCGAAAGGCCACTATGGAAAGGCTAAGCTCCGCCTATATAGCGCTCCCGGGCGGCGTAGGCACGCTTGAGGAGCTTATGGAGGTGCTTACGCTGAACCAGTTAGGGTATATAGAAGCGCCCGTTGTGGTATTCGATCAGGACGGATTCTATGATAGCCTGCTCAAGCAGCTGGACGTTTTTGCACAAGAGGGGTTTATGCACCAGGCGTGCCTTAAGCTTTTTGACAGGGCTTTGACGCCCGAGGAGGCTGTGGACAAGCTTTTAAGCTTTGAAAGGGCCGAGCTGCCTGATAAGATAAAGGAAGCGGTAAAAGACCATGAAAAATGCAGCGCTGGATAATAAGACTATAATGGTGTGCGTGACGGGGCAGCGCTCCTGCGATCAGCTCATAGCAAGGGGAGTTGAAAGAAGGGGCGAAAAAGGCAAGGTCCATGTCGTTCATTGCGTGGAGACGGGCAAGAACTTTATGAACACGCCCTTTGAGTCGGACGCGATAGAGTATCTTTTCACCGCGGCGCAGCTTGCGGGCGCGGAGCTTAGCCTTATACGCACGCAGGATGTTGAGGATACCATAGTCGAATTTGCCAAGGAGAAGCAGGCGGACGTTATAGTGCTTGGCGCTCCAGGCAGGCAGAGCGGGGCCGAAACGCTTTCAATGCGGCTGCAAAGAAGGCTGCCCGATGTGGAGTTTGACGTGGTCTCCGCCGCGCGGTGATGAACAGAGCGCGCGGCATGTTTGTTAGCTGATATTGAATCGATATAACATACTATAACATCCGATGCTGGGAGGGCAGGGCCGATATGCAAGCCGGTAAAGACCAAAAGGTAAAAGCAGAAGCCAACGCGGAGGCTAAAGAGAACGCGGACGCCCGCGCCAACAAAGCGGAGCAGGCGGGCGATAATGAGCAGGGCAAGCCAAGGCTGAGCGTTATATGGCGCGCGGCAAGGCGGCCCGTGGCGGTTATAGCGTTCGGCGTGCTGCTATATGAGTTCCTTGAAAACTTCGATGCCGTGATGGCGGCGCTGAAGGGCTTTTTCAGCCTGCTCACGCCCGTTTTTTTAGCCATAGCCATATCCTTCCTTGCAAACATGCCAATGCGCTTCCTTGAAAACAGTGTGTTTGAGAAATGGCGCTTAAAAAGGCTTGGCTTGAAGCGGGGACTGTGCCTTACGCTGTCGATGCTGTTCGTGTTTGCGGTGATAGCCGCGGCGCTGCTGCTGATAATACCCAAGGCGGCGGAAAGCGTGACCAGCTTGGCCTCCGGCTTTGATGGCTACATGGCTTCGTTTACGGCATGGACTGCCGGATTGTGGGACAGCGTGCATCTTAGCGAAGAGGTGGAGCGGATAGTAATCGACTTCTGGACGAAGCTGCTTGGCTCCGTAAGCGGCTATATAAGCATAGCGGCGGAGACCGTGCTTAAGTTTACGTTCAGCGTGGTGGCGTTCGCCGTTGACCTGCTGCTTGCGATAGTTATAAGCGTGTACGCATTATACAATAAAGAAAAGCTAATATTCCAGTTCAAAAAGCTGATAGTGGCCGTGTTCAGCGACAAGGCGGCCACCGATATGCTCGATATCTGCTCAAGGGCCAACAAAACGCTGAACAACTATTTCCGCGGCATGATACTTGAGTGTACGATACTCGGCGTAATGACCTTTATCCCAATGCAGCTGCTCTCCTTCCCGTATGCGCTGCTTATAAGCGTTATAGTTGGCGTGACGCAGATGGTGCCGATAATCGGCCCGTGGTGTTCAGGAGCCATCGGCGCGCTTATAATACTGGTAACAGCCCCCGAAAAGACGATATGGTTCATAGTGCTTTTGTTAATAGTGCAGCAGCTTGAAGCTAACCTTGTCTATCCAAAGGTGGTCGGCGGCGCGGTAGGGCTTTCCGGAATATGGGTGATGATAGCCGTAATACTTGGCGGGGGGCTTTTCGGCATACCCGGGATAATACTGTGCGTGCCCGTTATGGCGATATTGTATACATTGGTGTCGGAATGGGTGAACAGAAGGGTGGAGCAGAAGCGCTTCGCACTCGGCATGCGCGATGAACCGCCTACAGAGGAGGAGATACGCAACATGATAGATTAGACCGATCATATCTCAGATTTAGTTTTAGTTATCTACAAAAAAATTAAGGTTTTAACAAAATAAATTTGAATCAGGGTTTACAACAAAGCAGAAAAGCAATAGAATAGGTGTATAAAGGGTTTTTCCCAAACAAAACCAAACTAAATCAGGATGGAGCGTAGCATAACATGATAGACCTTACAATGCATGAAGAACAACTTAAACACGCCATAGACAGGGCGAAGGAGCGCAACATACTTATACCGACATTTGCGCAGATGCAAAACCCCCAGCTTGTGCCTGAAAAGGTGAAGAAGGCGCTTAAGCACGTTGGGCTTTGGGACGTTAATCCGCTCAACCTGTTCAGGATAACCTGGCATAACGAGCCCACCATGAACGGCGGCGGTTACGGCGGGGTCAACTTTATCGAGCTTCCCTCGGCCTTGACCGGCGTAGATGCGCGCATAATAGTCATGTGCGGCAAGTGGTTCCCGACCGGCTGCCATAAGGTGGGCGCAAGCTTCGGCTGCCTGGCGCCAAGGCTTGTAACCGGCCAGTTCGATCCTACCTACAACAAGGCCGTTTGGCCCAGCACCGGCAACTATTGCCGCGGCGGCGCATACAACTCCAAGCTTCTCGGCTGCGATTCAATAGCCATACTTCCTGCCGAGATGAGCCGCGAACGCTTCGATTGGCTTTCAAAGATAGCGGGCGAGGTCATAGCCACCCCGGGCTGTGAATCCAACGTCAAAGAGATTTTTGATAAGACCTGGGAGCTTAGGCGCACCAGGGAGGACGTTATTATATTCAATCAGTTTGAAGAGATGGGCAACGTGCTTTGGCACTATCAGGTGACCGGCCACGCTATTGCGGAAGCTTATGAGAGCATAAAGACCGAAAACACCCGCTTTGCCGGCGCATGCTTCACCTCCGGAAGCGCGGGCACCATGAGCGCGGGCGACTATCTTAAGGAGCAGTACCCCTACTCCAAGCTGGCCGTGGGCGAGGCGCTGCAATGCCCGACGCTACTTGAAAACGGCTTTGGCGGCCACCGTATAGAGGGCATAGGCGACAAGCATGTGCCATGGGTACACAACGTAAGGAATACCGACATGGTGATAGACATAGACGATGAGGACAGCCAGAACCTGCTCAGGCTGTTCAACAGCGAGGAAGGCCATAAGTACCTTAAAGAGGTCGCAGGCGTGCCTGAAAAGACCATAGAGCAGCTTTCCCTGCTCGGCATAAGCGGCATAGCCAACGTGCTTTGCTGCATTAAGTTCGCAAAGTACTACGAGCTTACATCAAACGACGTGGTAGCAACGGTTGCGACAGACAGCGCCGTTATGTACGAAAGCCGCATAAAGGAGCTTGACGAGCAGCAGGGCAAGTATTCCATGCTCACCGCGGCCCGCGATTATTCCGAGCATCTGCACGGCGTGCGTACCGATAACATGGCGGAGCTTACATATGCCGACCGTAAGCGCGTACACAACCTTAAGTACTATACCTGGGTCGAGCAGCAGGGCAAGACCGTTGAGGAGCTTAACGCGCAGTGGTACGACCATGACTACTGGAAGAACATACACGACCAGGCCAAGGATCTTGATAAGCTTATCAACTCGTTCAACGAGCGCACAGGCGTACTTGAAAAGCTGTAACAGCATAGCCTGAACCGAACAAAAACAGGGGGGCGGCAAAAGGGTGGCTCACTAAGGGATTTTATTCCTTGGAAAAATATCGGCATAGTTTGGAGAGAAATCCGGCTATGCCGATTTTTTCTGTTCCTGGGGCAGTTCAACTGCTCCGATGAAGTTCTAATGGATGAGGATGGTCTGCTTTTTCATTCTGGTACCCGGCACCTTCTCCGGCTTGAACACATCGATACGCTCTACCAAGGCTTGGATAATCTCCGCATCCAGTTCCTTGACCTCGGTGTACTTTTTGACCTGTGCGAGGAAGGAATCGATGTTGATCCGTTGGGTATTTGCCTTGGCAAGGGTCTCACGGAGAACTATCACCCGTGCGGAGAGGTCTTTCTGCTCCTGCTCGTAGGTGGCAGCCATTTTGGCGAAACGCTCATCGGAAATTTTACCATCTAAGTTATCCTCGTAGAGCCGTTGGATGATGCTGTCCAGTTTGGTAATACGCTGCGTGGCCTGTTCCAATTCCCGGCTGCATTCGCGGAACTGCCGATTGAGGTCACGCTCGTTTTTCTTGGTGAGCAGTTCCACGAATTCGGATTCCCGTTCACGCACAAAGGCAAGCATCCGATTTATCTCCGTCAGCAGGATCTGCTCCACCTGCACATTGCGGACTTGGCGGGAGGTGCATTTTCCTTTTTGCTTACGGTAGGTGGCGCATACAAAATGCTCCTGTTCGTGTGTCCGCCCTCTGGCTCGGACTTGGTACAGTTTTGCACCGCAGTCGGCGCAGAACAGCATTCCCGATAAGACCGGCATCTCACCCATCGGTGTGAGCCTGCGTCTGCCGTTGCGGATATTCAGGACAATCTCAAAGGTTTCCTGGCCGATAATGGCTTCGTGGGTGTTTTCGAAGATAACCCATTCGGACGGGTCATTGTTGACTTTTTTCTTTGACTTGTAAGACTTTTTCTTGGTCTTGAAGTTGACCGTGTGACCCAAGCATTTCATTTTCACCAAAATATCTGCTGCTGTGCGCTGTTGCCAAGCGTAAATGTCCTCCGGCTCTCTGGCAGGAGTGTTGATGCCCATGCGGTGGAGATGTACCGTGGGAACATGAATCCGCCGCTGCGACAGCGCCTTGGCTATCTGGGAAGGCCCTTTTCCGGCTACGAACATTTTGAAGATGTCCCTAACCACATCGGCTGCGACCTCATCCACGATCCAGTGATGTTTGTCATCCGAGTTTTTGATGTAGCCATACGGAGGATTGGTACACAGCGGTTTGCCGGATTCACCCTTTGCCTTGAACACCGCACGGATTTTCTTATCCGCCTTGATCTGCCGATTGATTTCACAGCGGTCAGAGATAACGCCTTTCTTTTCCAATGCACGGGCAACAATACCCTCGTGAATGGTGGGTTGCTCGGTTAAACCACGGTCTGCATGGCTACGGTGGTCAATGCGCTCATCGTGACCGTATCGCTCCAAATAACGGTTGCTCACGTCTGCCCACGCCTTGCGCCACTCCACAAGCTGTTCCTCGCTGTTCCAACGCTCGGCAATGGATTCTGCCTACCGAACTTGGTGCTTTTCGGATGCTTGTTGGCTCGTTCATATCCATGCTTCTCGGCTTCGGAGGGCGGCAAAAGGCAACAGCCGATAAGGAAGTATGTTCAAATACAAGAAAAACCAACATGTCCGGTAAATGGTTAGTGGAACGATAGAACGGCGTTTTGACGCTTCCGAGGGATATTGTATTACCTGCCCCGTTTCCACGCCCTGTAATCCGCATAAATACAGGTTTTTCACTCCCCTAAATGTCCACGCTGACGGAGCGAAATGTTACGCAATAGAACACCGTTTTCAAGGATAGGAATATAAAACCATTACCCGCCCTGTTTCTGCGTTTTGGAAGCCGCATGGCACAAGGCTTTTTCAAGCTCTACTGCGTGACAGTCTACCCATAATATTTTGAGGGCGCAAGCGGTCTACTGCTTGTGCTATCTTGTCTGCCCAACAGCAAAGACGGGAAAAGCCGTCAAGGACGCGAAGCGCATAGTTTATCCTTGACGGCTTTTCTTGGCTTTGCTACTCGTTATCGGTCAAGCTGAAACTGCGATATCACCTTTATCAGTTTTGCTTCCAAACGGTCTTGAATATCGTGGCTCACATACCCTTGGTGTGTTGACAGGTATGTGATGTAGCCTGCGTAATTCTGCAATACTTTTTCTACTGCCTCCGACTCCCCGATAACCGCTTTCTCGATTACCTCAAGGGGTAGTAATGGATATCTCCTGTTTCCAACTTCTCGACACCTCCATTTCTTTTCGCAGTTGCCGCAGCGCGGTATTCTTCCTGTAATTTGCCGTAGTCCTGCAACAGCCGCACAGTTTGCCGATCTCCGCGTCCCTGTACCCAAAGAAGAAATATAAAAACAATATTTCCTGCTGCTGTTCGGTCAAGTTCAAAAGGGCGGTTGCCAACTGCTCGTTTTCGATTGTGACTGCTTCCCCGCGAATGTTGAATGTGGTTAAATACTGCTCCGCCGCGCTCGGCTCACAGCCCACTTCATACAGATAATCAAGCGATACTTCGCGCTCCCGATTTTTGCTGATTTCACGATAAGTGTTGATGGCTTCATAGTATAGGAGGGTCTTGCAAAAGGCATTAAACGAATATTCGATATGCTCCTTGTAGGTCATCTAATTCACCCCCCTTTCCTCCCGGCAAGGGGTTAATAAAACAAATACACGTACAGCGCAAAACTGTACGGGCGTTTGGACAATATGAATTGATAAGAGCAATTATATGACTTGTGTGTTCACCTTGATAGCCGGAATATCCCAACGACAGGGCAAGGCTTTTTTGACTGTAGATTATGAAGCGACAGAATAGTAAACATGGCGATACCTCCCGATACCGTCGGACTTTCAACTTGCGCAAAAATACGGCGGCTTTGAATAACAATCAAAACCGCCGTATGGCTTTTGTATTCTGTTTTGGCGTGGTGATACAGCCGCCGAAACAACGTTTTTTTATTATCCGTTGGGCGGGCACACAACTTAATTAGAGCGTTGCATTTGGGTATTTATTCAGAAATACCGCGTTCGCCTTTTCCAATCCGTCGTGGTATTGACGATAAGACAGGCTGAGTTTTTTCATCGCCGGGATAAAGATGGTATCATACCCATTTTCGCTGTTGAGTTTCCTTAAAAGCTCTTGAAGCTTATATGCCGGGGAAGCCTTGAACTCATCGGATTGTTTTAGTTGCATATACCGTTCACGGAGTTCCTTATTTTCCGCCATATATTTTTCGGTATCAGAAATCGCGTCATTCATATTTGCAAATACATTCTCGACAAAGGTTTCGTCAAAATCTTTTGTGATTTCGTCGAGATATTGCTGAAGATCGGACGGAAGTTCAAAATTTACATTGTCCAAAAAATCAATGACTGTTTTGAACGCCTCTTGCTGTTCACCACTAACAATAGGCTCATTGAGATACCGGGCAAAATGCAGACTAATGTATTTACCATAATAGCCTGGAAAGACATTTAACAGCCGTTGCAAAATCGTCTGGCTTTTTTCGAGGATTTCAAGTTGGGAGTTTGTATATTCCCAATCTTGTTTTTCTGCAAGCTGTTGAACTAATGTCTGCTTTGCTTTTTCTGCTTCAATTTCAATTCTCTTGCTCTCGGAAACCTTATACAATACTGCTTGCCCTCCCTCGTCCAAAACTTCTTTTATGCTTTGAACAGACAAGCCTAATCTTCGGAGTATGGCAATCTTTTTCAATCTTTCGACATTGCCAATAGAAAAATTACGATACCCATTTTCTAATATTTCCGGCTGAACTAGCTGTTGCTCAACATAGTATTCAATCGCCTTTTTTGTCAATCTGCACTTTTGGCAAACTTCGTTAATCAACATATTCATTACCTCCGATTACATGATAAACCGTCCCCCAAGGTGGCAGTCAATAGATTTTTCAAAAAATTTAGCAACAAACCGCCCCTTTTTAATTGGATATTGAGTAGAGGGACAAGCATATTTTTTGCGTCGGCTTTGGAAAAACAGGGTACGTCCGCCGTAGTAGTAGTGAAAGCGAAAAGCGTTTTCAAAACTTCTCCAAATGTTCAGCGGTTTTGCATTTTCGTTTGTTGAAGTAAGTGAAAGGGTTTGGGAGTATCCCAACAAGGGAAAATGCGGCGCATTTTCGGAAGTGTGGCCACACTTCCTATGCTTGCTCAAAACTTAATTCAAGGAAAGGACGGGAAAGGAATGGAAAGGAAACGAGAAATGGAAAGCGGCAGTTTTCTCCCCAAACGGGGCAACCCGCTGAACGAAACAGTCTGCTATAAAATCGGCGGGACGGTCTTTGAAATCGAAACCTCCTGCGGCGGATCCGAACTGCTCTATGACAAGATGGTACGGCTCATAAAATCGGAAACCGTCAAAACGCCTACTGACAAAAGCGACAAGGTCCGCTATAATGCAGATACCAACCTGTTTGTCGGGCGTTCATTACAGGAGGAATGAACAATGACAGGAACAACAAATTATCCCGACAATATTACCGCTTTGTATGCCCGCTTATCCCAAGAGGACGCGATTGACGGGGACAGCAACAGTATATGAAATTCAGGGATTTGTATTGGCTAACCAATCTCACGACGATGGTTTTGTTTCCCGAAGCGACTTAAGACTTGGTGACGTCAATCTAAACTGGTTTCTGACCTTTACCTGTAACTTTTTGAAATCCGAGAAAGACGACATCGGCATTGCAATGAATGGATTACATATGTTATGCGGATATAAGACTAATATGACAGTGACCGCTAACGGAGGAAGCACGTTTGCTTCATATGCAACTGATAGCGCACAGCCAATACGAATAGCTTGGAAAAACTATGGGGTTGCAACGCAGCCGATTTTAACATTTAATAAAATTTCATCTTTTTACCATAATTCATGCGGCAACGATCATTTATGGGGGTTTGGAGTTGTAGCTGATGATCCTTCTCCATATAGCGTAACAACCGCTAATGATTATGTGTACTATGATTACCGATTAACGCAAGGAGAAAAGGAGGCTCAAAATGAAAAAACGTTCCTTGATATATGTTATACTGTGCCTCGCGATGCTATCAGGCTGTATACAGCACACAGAAGTGGATAATGTTCTACTTAATGTATCTAGACTTCCATCGGCTGGTTCCCGTATTTCTTTTGAAAAGATTGATTTAGAGATAGACAAGATAACGGCCATGGACGAAGAGACGATTATGGTTTATTCCGCAATGCCGGTCAAAGTTACAAAGGACGAAATTACTGCAATTGCCGAGTATATGGGGATCAACGAATATGGCCTTATCGATAACCAACAGACACTATCGCTGAAGGATATGTCAGGAAATGCCATAATTGTTTTTAAGGCATCGGGTTCTATTCAATGTAGCTTCTCCAAAGAAAAAGAACTCGGAGAGATTGAACAGACTGTCAAATATTCTGATGATGTATACATCGAAATGGCTGAACGATGGCTCAGCAGTACGGGTCTGTTAAGCGAAGACTATCAAACAAAAAAGCCTATAATTAAGGACAATGGGTTCATAACCAAGACGCTGGATAACGGACAGGAATATGCATATCCAACGGTAAAGACGGTAGAATTTATGTATAAAGACCTAAATGGTGTTGAAGTAAACGGCGTTGCACCTCGAATTGTTGTAGATGTTTCTCTTGACGGGGATATCGTTTCAGTGACTAAAATTCAACGTCAGTATCAGACATTTGGCGCATTTCCTTCGCTAAAACTTGACAAAGCAGTTGAAAACCTTGTCAATGGAATCGGAACCATATATACGAGTGGAGATGTGGATAACAGAGGAACTGTCAAAACGGCAAGGCTTGTCTACTATAACATGGATGTAATGGATGCATCACCGTATTTAATCCCGGTTTATGTTTTTGAAGGGTATAGCGGGAGAGGAGATTTTATTGCAGTTACATATGCTATTGATGAGCAATATTTTTCCTTTGTCAATCAAACCAATACGTCATCAGGTAATGAAACTGATCAAAAATAGTAGATATTGATCTTCAGACGCTCCACGGATAGAACAATAAACTATAATGATAGAGCGATACTATGATTCAGTTGTCAGTTATAAAATGCTGAACGCATGAACACCTTGGAGAGGACATTCTTCCCAAGTCCTCTCCACTCTCCAATTATGGCTTTATTATCTCAATAGTTCATAAGGATGTGATAACAGATGAATAAAAAGCGCTGGATTGAAGCTTGCTGTATACCTTGCGATGATGTTCATAATGCGATATGCGACCTAATGCTAAAGATTTGATAAGATGAACTTTAATGTACAAGATGAACACTCACGTTCTTGCTGCATCGCATAAATGAACACCCCATTCCTTAGTACAAGTATTTTATCATACTTGTCTAACAAATGGGGTGCGGTTCATACCGCTGGGGTCTATTTATTATTTATGCTCGGTTGTTTTTTATACAAAGCTGTAGTTGGATGTAGAAAACACCCTTGACAAATCTCCTTCCAAAAGAAAGTATTGCTCAAGTACGCAACGGACAACGGCTTTTCTAATCCGATATTTTTTGTTGATGACGGTTTTAGTGGGGTTAGCTTCGACAGGCCAGGGTGGAATGAGATGATACGGCTTGCGGAAGCGGGGAAAGTCCAGACGGTCATCGTCAAGGATATGTCCCGCATGGGACGCGACTATCTGAAAGTCGGCTACTACACCGAGAGTTTCTTTGCCGAGCGCGATGTACGCTATATCGCCATCAATGACGGAGTAGACAGCGACAAGGGCGACAACGAGTTTACCCCTTTCCGCAATCTGTTCAACGATTTTTATGCGCGCGATATGAGCAAGAAAATCCGCGCCGTTATGAGGACAAAGGGCAATTCGGGGGAACATCTTTGCAGTAATCCGCCCTATGGTTACACAAAAGACCCCGCCGACAAAAAGAAGTGGATTGTGGACGAGGAAGCCGCCGAGGTAGTCAAGAGGATTTTCGCGCTGTGCGTGGACGGCAAAGGGCCGATGCAGATAGCAAAGGCGCTGACTGCCGACAAGGTTTTGACGGTCAAGGCGTACTATGCAAAGCGCGACGGGAAACCTATGCCGGACAACCTCTATCGGTGGGATTACAAATCTGTTGCGGTGATTTTGGAGCGTCCCGAATATACGGGATGTACGGTCAATTTCAAGACCTATTCCAAGTCCCACAAGCTGAAAAAGCGGCTCTGCAACGCGCCCGAAAACTATCGGATTTTTCCCAATACTCAATCTGCGATTATCGATGAAAAAGTGTGGGAACGGGTGCAGGAGTTACGGGCAAACAAACGCCGCCCCGCCAAGCAAGCGGAACGGCAAGGGCTGTTCTCTGGATTGCTGTATTGTGCCGATTGTGGGAGCAAGCTGCATTTTGCTACGGGCAAGAACATGACGCCGCAACAGGACTGTTACCGCTGCGCCAAGTACAAGAGCAATACGGGCGATTGTACCATGCACTTTATCCGCGAGGAAACCTTGAAGCTGTTTGTACTGCGTCGGATTTTTGATGTGACCGCGCTGTTTTTCGACAATGCGGGGGCGTTTATGGAAATGGCGCGTATGCAGAGGTTTGAGGAAGCGGAAAAGGAAGCGAGGAAGCGCAAGCGGGAAACCGCCCAGGCGGAGAAGCGTATCGCGGAACTTGACTGCATTTTCAAGCGTATCTATGAGGACGATATAAGCGACGCGATCAGTCACGAACGGTTTTTGAAGTTGTCCGCCGAGTATGAAGCGGAGCAGAAAGAACTGATAGAGAAAGTCAAGGCAGACCGGGAAATGGTAAGTACATACGAGCAGGACAGGGAAGATTTTGACAACTTCGCGGCGGTTATCCGCAAGTATGTGGGGATAACAGAGCTGACGCCCACTATCGTCAATGAATTTGTGAAGAAGATAATCCGTCCACGCCCCCGATAAGTCAAGCGGACACCGGCGGCAGAAGATACAGCTTGTGTGGAACTTCATCGGGGAAGTCAATCTCCCCAACGACGAGCAGACCATTGAACGGCAGAGAAAAAGCAAGACAGCATAGCAAACTGCCATGCTGTCCTGCAAGATGAAATTACTTCCTTATGGGTGCTTGCCAAATGCCGCCCCCCTTTTTTTATGCCCGCTATAAGCTTATTTGTCTTGGTGGCAGCCGCAGCCACAGCCACAGCCTTCGTCATGCTCGTCCTCGTCGCAGCAGCAATCGTCGTCGCAGCAGTCACCCGCAAGGCGCTCCTCGACTATTGCGGTAAGCACGTCAAACTTGTCCTCATCGGCGGGAACGAACTCCTCCATGTCGCCGTTTACAACTATCTTCATGATGTAAACGTCATGGCCGCAGTCACACTCCTCATCCTCGTCATGCTCGCACTCTTCACTAAGGTCCATAAGCACCGCGTACTCCTGCCCCTCGTATTCAAAGTAGTCGATAACGTCCAGCTCAAAATCGTTGCCGTCGTCATCGGTAAAGGTCACAAAATCTCTTTCCATTTCTTCCATCGTAAGCTACCCCTTTCAAAATAGGTATTCTTGAGTAATTGTACAACATTAAAGCCCAGCGGGCAATACTGTTTACATTATTCCTCTTTCGCTGTACTATATTCTTATAAAACGCTGTTAATAATATCAATATCGGAGGCTTACATGTTTAAGGCGCTTTGGTCCATAGGCAATGATGGTTTTGACAAAATAGAAGCTTTAAGGCGCGACGTTAACGTAAAAGGCAGGGGCATAGCCGAGGACGAGGAGTTTGACGCCGTGGACTCCTTCGCGGGGCACGTTTATGTTTGCCTTCAGACGGGCGAGCCTATCGCGGCCGGAAGGATGTATCCGGATATAAGCTCCGATTCCATCCTGATAGACAGGGTAGCCGTTATACCGGAATACGAGAGCCAGCCCTATGCCGAGCTTGTTTTGAGAATGCTGCTTTTTAAGGCGCAGCAGCTCCCGCAGAAGCATATAAGGATAATTACCGAGGATACAAGGTTTGAGCTTGTTGAGCGCTTCGGCTTTGAGCCGGTAACGGAGCCGGTAAAGGGAAGAGGCGGCCTTGTGAGGGAATACCGCTGCCCGACAGGCGGCATAATATGGGACAGTATGTGCAAGCATATGCACTGAGCCGGGTAAAACGCTTTACAAAACGCGGAAAAACGGTTATAATGCCAACAAAGCGACGATCGGAACACACGGCCTGAAGCTATAGGCCCCAAGCGAGCCGCGGCATGGTGAAAGCGCGGCGGGTACGGCTAGGCACGCATCATCCGTGAGCGCGTGGGTGAACAGGAGTAGCTTACGCCGTGAGCGCACGTTACAGCGCAGCTGAGACAGGGCATATTATGCCAAATCGGGTGGTACCGCGCAAGCACTGCGTCCCGTTACGGGGCGCGGTTTTTATTTTTTATAAAGGCGAAAGGAGCTAAGTAATGTACACAAAGGTTCCCACCTCACTCAACTTTGTTGAAAGGGAGAAGGAGATCCTTCAGTTTTGGAAGGAGAACCACATATTTGAAAAAAGCTGCGAGCTGAGAAAGGGCAGGCCGGCTTATACCTTTTATGATGGGCCTCCCACGGCTAACGGAAAGCCGCACATAGGGCATATATTGACAAGGGCCATGAAGGATATCATACCCCGTTACCGCACCATGAAGGGCTACGACGTGCTCAGGAAGGCCGGCTGGGATACGCATGGCCTGCCCGTTGAGCTTGAGGTAGAGAAGATGCTTGGGCTTGACGGCAAAAAGCAGATAGAGGCCTATGGCGTGGAGCCGTTTTTAGCAAAGTGCAAGGAATCCGTTTGGAAATACAAGGCCGAGTGGGAGCAGATGAGCGACCGCGTAGGCTACTGGGCGGACATGGAGCACCCGTATGTTACCTACGAGGATAACTATATAGAGTCCGAATGGTGGGCGCTGAAGACCATATATGAAAAGGGCCTGTTATACAAGGGCCACAAGGTGGTGCCGTATTGCCCGCGCTGCGGAACGGCTCTTGCCAGCCATGAGGTGGCGCAGGGGTATAAGGACGTTAAGGAGGTTTCTGCAACGGTACGCTTCAGGTGTACCGATGAGGACGCAAGTTATCTTGCCTGGACCACTACGCCATGGACGCTGCCGTCTAACATATGCCTTTGCGTAAATGCGGACATAGTGTATTGCCGTGCTGAAAAGGACTCTGAGGCGTTCATATTGGCGAAGGACCTTGTTGAAAAGGTGCTTGGCGAGGACGCGAGGATAGTCAGGGAGTTCAAGGGCAGCGAGCTTGTCGGCAGGAGCTATGAGCCTTTGTTTGAATGTACAAAGAAAGCCGCCGAAAAGACCGGCAAGAGGGGCTTTTATATAATAGCCGACGATTATGTTTCCGCAGAGGACGGCACCGGCATAGTACACAACGCCCCCGCCTTCGGCGAGGACGATTACAGGGTGTGCAGGAAGAACGATATGCCCTTCGTTCAGCTTGTGGATGCAAGGGGCAACATGACGGACGACACCCCGTGGGCGGGCGTATTCGTTAAAAAGGCGGACCCGATGATACTTAAGGCGCTTAAGGAATCCGGCGCGCTGTTTGCCGAGATACCTTTTGAGCACAGCTATCCGTTCTGCTGGCGCTGCGATACGCCGCTTATATACTATGCGCGCGAAAGCTGGTTCATAAAGATGACCGCCGTGCGCGATAAGCTAATAGAGTACAACAGGCGCATAAACTGGCTGCCGGAGACCATAAAGGAGGGGCGCATGGGCAACTTCCTTGAAAACGTTATAGACTGGGGCCTCAGCCGCGAGCGCTATTGGGGAACGCCATTGCCCGTATGGGTATGCGAGGATTGCGGCGAGATACACGTCGTCGGCAGCAGGAAGGAGCTTATAGAGCTTGCGCCCGGTACTCCTGAGGATATAGAGCTGCATAAGCCCTATCTTGACCCGATAACCTTCAAATGCGGCAAGTGCGGCGGCACGATGAGAAGGGAAAAGGCCGTAATAGACTGCTGGTTCGACTCCGGCTCCATGCCGTTTGCGCAGTGGCACTATCCGTTTGAAAACAAGGAGCTTTTTGAAAAGCGCTACCCTGCCAATTATATAAGCGAGGCCATAGACCAGACGAGGGGCTGGTTCTACACCCTGCTTGCCATATCCACATGCCTGTTCGACGAGCCCAGCTACAAGAACTGCCTTGTTCTTGGCCTTGTTGCGGATAAGGACGGCCTGAAGATGAGCAAGCACAAGGGCAACGTTGTCGACCCGTGGAGCGTGCTTGACAAGCAGGGCGCGGATGCTGTGCGCTGGTACTTTTACACAGGCTCCATGCCGTGGCTGCCGAGCAGGTTCAGCGCGGAGGCCGTGAGCGAGGCGCAGCGCAAGTTCATGGGCACGCTTTGGAACACATATGCCTTCTATGTGCTGTATGCCGAGATAGACGGCTTTGACCCCACAAAGCACTCGCTTAAGAAGGAGAACCTGACTCCTATGGATAAATGGGTGCTTTCAAGGCTCAATTCGCTCATAAAGGCCGTTGATACCGGCCTTGACGGCCTGCACATAACCGAGGCCGGACGCGAGCTTGCCCGCTTTACGGACGACCTTTCCAACTGGTATGTGCGCCGCTGCCGCGAGCGCTACTGGGGCAGCGGAATGACGGACGACAAGGAAGCCGCGTATATGACGCTGTACACCGTGCTTTCCACCATGTGCGCCCTGTGCGCGCCGTTCGTGCCGTTTATGAGCGAGAGCATGTATCAGAACATAGTAAGGAGCGTGGATAAGCTCGCTTCGGAGAGCATACACCTTTGCGATTTCCCTGTGGCGGACGATAGCCTTATAGATGCCGAGCTTGAAAAGAGCATGGACGAGGTGCTTGAAATAGTCGTGATGGGCAGGGCCGCAAGGGCAGCCGCCAACGTTAAGAACCGCCAGCCCTTGAGCCGCATGTTCGTGCAGGGCGGCAGGCTCGACAAGCTTTATACTTCAATAATAGCCGAGGAGCTTAACGTTAAAGAGGTAGAGTTCGTTACGGATGCTTCCGGCTTCATATCATACAGGGTGAAGCCGCAGCTTAAGACGTTGGGGCCGCGCTACGGCAAGCTTCTGCCCAAGATAAACGCCTATCTTGCCCAGGAAGGCATGGGCGACAGGGTGGTTGCCGCGCATAAGCAGGGCCTGAGCTACGACTTTGAGCTTGACGGCGCCGCGGTATCCCTTGCCGAGGAGGATGTGCTGACCGAGCCCATACAGAAGTCGGGCTTCGTGAGCCAGAGCGAGAAGGATATGGCCGTTGTGCTTGACACCAACCTTACCGACGAGCTTATAGACGAAGGCTTTGTGCGCGAGCTTGTGTCAAAGATACAGGTGATGCGCAAGGAGGCCGGCTTTGAGGTGACGGACCGCATAGCGCTTACATATGCGTGCGAAGGCAGGGCGAAGCAGGTGCTTGACCGCTTCGGCGTGGACATAGCCAAGGACGTGCTTGCCGTATCCATAACCGAGGCTGAGCCTTCCGGCTACACAAAGGATTGGGACGTGAACGGCGAAAAGGTAACGCTGGGCGTGACCAAGCGGTAAAGTGAGCTTAGAATGTCAAAGAAAGTGGCTAAACGCCACTTTTTTTGAGCCTTGCGGGTTTTGCCTCTCACCATCCTGCGCTTTGGTTTGCGGGCGGCACAAGCCGAAAAGCGTGAAAACCTCCGGGATTTCATCCGTTTTGACGCTCAGGTCGCAAGGGCCGGAATAAAGCTTAAGGGGCTTGCGCCCCTTAACGATAATGCGTTATGCATAAAGCTACGGCTCAAGCCCTGTTTATGGCCATGCTCATGCAGCGCGGGCCGCCGCGGCCGCGGACAAGCTCGCTTGCCGGAATGAGGTTAAGGCGTATGCCGGCCTTTACGAGAAGGTCGTTCGTCACCTCGTTACGGTCGTACACGGCTATGTTGCCGGGGGAGAGCGTCAGCGAGTTTGAACCCATGTTCCAATGCTCCCGCGCGGCGATTATCGGGTCGCCCCCGCCCATCTCTATGAACTGCACTGCAGGCAGGGAGAGGCAGCGCGCAAAAAGCTTATCCACGGGCTCCGTGGTGCAGGATATGCTGAGATGGTTAGGCCTGCCGGTCATCTCGTAAACCTCAAACTGCTTTTCGTATATGCATGGGTGCGTAAGGAACTTGTCATAGTCTATCATGGTACACAGCACGTCAAGATGCATGAACTTGCGGCTGCGCGGGTTGTTGAATATGAGTATTCGCTCATAACCCTCGGCAAAAAGCCTGTTGGCAAGCGCCTCAACGGCCGCTATGTCCGTCCTCTCGCCGCAGCCTATGGCAAGCAGCTTGTCGGAGAGTATAAGCACGTCCCCGCCCTCTATGCCGTATTCCATGGTATTGTCATACCAAAGCGGCACGGGGTATTGAGTAAACAGCTTATTATAATCGTGTATATATCTTGTAAAAAGCGATTCTCTTCTTCTTGAGGGCATGCTCATCTTGCTTATGACCATGCCTGAGCCTATGCATATGGACGTATCCCTTGTAAAGTAGATATTCGGCATGGGGTCAAGTATAAACGGGTACGGATTGCTCACCTTGAGCGGCACAGCCTCAGAGGAGAGCTTTTCTATATCGCCTGGCCTTATGCCCCGCGCAACGGCGTCAAACAGCTCATAAGGCGACTGGGGAATCAAATAGGCGCGTATAGCCTCCTTAAGCTCGTTGCCCTTTATATCGCTCAACAGAATAAAATCGTCTATATAGCGCTTTTTTACGGCCTCGTCGGCTATAGCCTCGCAGAAGAGGTCCTTAAGGTAGTATACGGCAGCCCCGTTCTCCCTCAATATCTCGGCAAACCGGTCATGGTCGCGTTGCGCCGCAGGAAGATACAACGTGTCGTCAATGAGCATCTCGTTAAAAAACTCCGGCGTGACCTGATTTATCTCCACGCCAGGCCTGTGCAGCATGACCGCGTTCAGCTTGCCTATTTCAGAAAACTGGTTTACGAATACTCCCATAGTCCACCCCTGTATATCGAAATGTATATACAATATGTATATCCAAAATCATTATACATTATGCGTATTGGCTTGTCCATAGCGCAGGATAGCTCAACGCCCGTTTTTTGACGGCTTTACAGGTAAAATATAATATATTTTACGCAGGCTTATCAAAAGAGCGTCAAAAGCTTATCAAAAATGGGCAGCGGGCTTGTTTTGCGGGGCAAAGGCGAGTATAATCATTATAGTCGGAGCAGTCCGGCGTTCAATATAATCATCAAGGAGAAAAGATATGCTTTACGACAGGATCTACAACTTCTCGGCGGGCCCCTCCATGCTTCCGGTAGAGGTGCTTGAAAGCGCGCGGGACAACATGCTCAACTATGAAGGCAGCGGCATGAGCGTGATGGAGATGAGCCATCGTTCCAAGGTCTATGACGATATAATCGTTAAGGCGGAGGCACAGATGCGCAAGGTTATGAATATCCCTGATAACTACAAGGTGATATTTATGCAGGGCGGCGCTACGCTTCAGTTCGCAATGGTTCCCATGAACCTGATGAACAAGAACCACAAGGCGGATTACATAGTTACCGGCAACTTCTCCGGCAAGGCCGCCAAGGAAGCCGAAAAGTACGGCAAGGTGAACATCGCCTGGACCGGCAAGGACATAAACTTCTCCCGCATACCCAGGCAGGAAGAGCTTAAGCTCGACCCCGAGGCCGATTATGTGCATATCTGCTTCAACAACACCATATACGGCTCCTGCTGGGATTATATACCCGACACCGGCGATGTGCCGCTGGTAGCCGATATGTCCAGCTGCATAATGAGCGAGCCCATAGACGTATCAAAGTTTGCTTTGATATACGCAGGCGCGCAGAAGAACGTTGCTCCCGCCGGACTTACCATAGTTATAGTGCGCGAGGATATGCTGGGCAACGTGAACCCAATCACCCCCACCATGTGCGACTACACCATAAATGCCGAGGCTAAGAGCATGCATAACACACCTCCCTGCTGGTGCATATACATCTGCAAGCTGGTGATGGATTGGCTGCTCGCAAACGGCGGGCTTGAGGCGCGCAAGGCCATAAACGAAAAGAAGGCCGCGCTGCTCTATGATTGCCTTGACCATTCGGACTTCTATGTGACCAGTATTGAAAAGGGCAGCCGCTCCAAGATGAACGTGCGCTTCAATACCCCCAACGCGGAGCTGGACGCCAAGTTTGTTAAGGAGAGCGTAGCCGCCGGAATGTCCAACCTTAAGGCGCACCGCTCCACGGGCGGCCTCAGAGCGAGCATATATAACTGCATGCCCATAGAAGGCGTTGAATACCTTGTAGACTTCATGAAGAAGTTCGAGGCGGAGAACAAGTAAGCTGCAATATTATAAGGAGACGGATAAAATGAGGATACTTGCATCAGACGGAATGGATAAGGCTGCCGTGGCCGAGCTTAAGGCGATGGGTCACGAGGTGGTTGAGCAGTTCTATGAGCCGGAAGAGCTTGCCGAGCAGGTGAAGAGCTATGACGTGCTGGTGGTGCGCAGCGCCACCAAGGTGCGCAAGCCCATAATAGACGCGGCTAAGGAGACCGGCATGCTCAAGCTGATAATACGAGGCGGCGTAGGCGTTGATAACATAGACGTTGAATATGCCGAGCAGAACGGGATAAAGGTGCGCAATACCCCCAGGGCGTCAAGCAATACCGTTGCGGAGCTAGCGCTTGCGCATATGCTTTCGGTAGCGCGCTTCATATCCATAGCCGGCCACACCATGCGCGAGGATATGTGGGAAAAGAAGGCCTACAAGGGAATAGAGCTTGCGGGCAGGATCCTTGGCGTGATAGGCTACGGCCGCATAGGCCAGGCCCTTGGCGCAAAGGCCCAGGCGCTGGGCATGAAGGTGCTTGCATACGATATATTTAAGGTAGACGGGCTTGAGAACGAGAACATGAAGTATGTAGATATGGATACCCTGCTCGCAAACGCCGACTTCGTATCCGTACACACTCCCAGCATTGACGGTAAGCCGCTCATAAACAAGGAAACCATCGCCAAGATGAAGGATGGCGCCGTGCTTATCAACACCAGCCGCGGCAACAACGTTGACGAGGACGCGCTGCTTGACGCGATTGAAAGCGGCAAGCTGCGCGGAGCCGGCCTTGACGTATACGCCTCCGAGCCTGCAAAGAACCATGCACTCTACAGCCACCCGCACGTCAGCTGCACTCCGCATATCGGCGCGCAGACTGCTGAGGCTCAGAAGCGCGTTGGCGCAGAAATAGTGGATATAATCAAAAGCTTTTGAGCCACAGGCGCAGGCCGTAAGGCTTAAATGAACAGCGAACAGGCGATGAGGGACGGCTTTGTTGGAAGGCTGTCCCTCAGTTCATCTGCAAACCCGGGAATCCGTTCGCCATGCTCAATGAGTCACGGCCCCTACCGGCCTTTGGTGAAAACGGCAGGCCGCCTGCCGCCGGTAAAGAGGGAATGTTTTTCACCGTGCATTGCTTAATAAAGCCCGTATTCTCAATATAAATTACCTTAATAATTCGGATAAACTGATTATACGCTGTTATAGCATCATTCACAATTTGTTGGATTTATTTATAAGCGCTGATTATGTTGCAATAATTTGCATTTATGATATAATCTAATGTTGGGAGAGGCAATCTCCCTACAAATTATATATTGACTGGAGGGCTTCACGGCAATGGCTATCAAGCTTGGTATCAATGGTTTTGGCAGGATCGGCAGGACCGTGCTGCGCATAGCAGCCGAAAAACCGGAGCAGTTCGAGATCTGCGGCGTCAACCTGCGCAAGGCTGAACCCGATTACATGACGTATCTTATGAAGTATGATTCCGTGTTCGGGCGCTTTCCCGGGGAAGTTGAGCAGACTGAAAACGGCATACGCATAAATGGGCGCGACATAGCTGTTTTCAGCGCAAACGATTCAAAGGATATACCCTGGGACCGGTGCGGTGCGGAATACATAGTGGAATCCACAGGCGCGTTCAACACGACCGAGCTTTCGAGCGGCCACCTTGCGCACGGCGCGAAGAAGGTGGTGCTTTCGGCTCCGGCAAAGGATTCCGAGACGCCGACATATGTAATGGGCGTTAACCACTGGGAATATGATACCAAGTACAACGTAGTTTCCAACGCAAGCTGCACCACCAACTGTATAGCCCCGCTTACCAAGATAGTGCATGACAATTTCGGCATAGAGCAGGGTCTTATGTCCACCATACACTCCGCCACATCTAAGCAGAAGCCTGTTGACGGCCGCGCCGGCAGGGATTGGAGAACCGGAAGAAGCGTATTCAATAACATAATACCTTCAACAACAGGCGCCGCAAAGGCCTGCGCATTGGTAATGCCGAGCCTTAAGGGCAAGCTTACCGGAATGAGCTTCCGTGTGCCTACGAACGATGTTTCGGTGGTGGACCTTACCGCAAGGCTCAAAAAGCCCACCACTTACAAAGAGATATGCGAGGCCGTTGAGGAAGCCAGCCGCACCACCATGAAGGGCATAGTCACCTACACAAGGGACGAGGTGGTATCAAGCGATATGAAGGGCGAGAGCCACACCTGCATATTTGATGAGAACGCGGGCATAATGCTTGACGATACCTTTGTAAAGCTTATCGCCTGGTACGATAATGAGTGGGGCTACAGCTGCAAGGTGCTTGAGCTTATAAAGTACATGGCCAAGCGCGATGCCGAAGCCAAATAAAAGCATAAGCCAAATCAAATATACTGAGAGCGGCCATTAAGGCCGCTCTCAGAGTGTCTATAAGCACTGGGGTTGTTAAGGGGCGGCTGCCCCTTAAGCTAATTCCGGCTCTAACGGCATGCACGTCAGAACGGATGAAAACCTTTAGGTTTTCGTACCTTGCGGGTTTTGCCGCCCGGGAGCGAATGCGAGAGGCGAAACCCGAAAAAGCTCAAAAAAGTGGCGACCAGCCACTCTTTTGACAGACTGAAAGGCCCGATCATCATCGGGGTTTTGGCATTTTTCAGGCGGTATAGATTTAATGGAACACCGACTTTGCTCAAACAAGTTGAAACAAGCGCAATACAATGATACAATATATAAAACCGATAATATATAAACAGGAGGCTTTCTGAAATATGAAAAGATATGCCGCTTTGGTATTGGCGCTTATAATGGCGCTTATCTGTGTTCCTGCGCTTGCAGAAAAAGCCGATAGAGAGGCTGAGGGCAACCTTGTGCTGTTCACTACGGCGGAGGATTTTATGCACGGCAGCTTTGAAAACACGGAGATAAACGAAGCCATAGGCAACGGCGCCGTGGCGCTTAAGGATGGGGCGGCCGAGGGCAGCTTTACAAGCGATATAATAGGCACGGCTCCCTTTGAATACCTTGTTGCCTCATGGAATACCGATACGCCCAGCGGAACATGGATAGAGGTCAGCGCAAGGGTATATGTTGACATGAAAAAAGCATGGAGCGATTGGCTCAGCTGGGGCAAGTGGAGCGGCAGCATAAACCGCGCCTCTGTTGACGGCGAAAACGACCTTGCTTATATGGATACCGATACGTTCACCGTTTCCGGCAAGGATGGGGAGACCGCAAGCAGGGTTCAGCTCAAGGTGACGCTGCATGCCAACGAGGATGGCGTATCGCCAACCCTAAGGCAGGTTGCACTGACATACAAGAACATGCTTGACGGCCAGCACATAACCCCGCTTTACAACGGCGAAACGCTCGAGCTGCCTGAAAAGGTGAAGCTCGATACCCCCGCGTATTCCCAGATGGTGCGCGAGAGGGGCATCGCGAACGTTATGTGCAGCGCGACCACCATATGCGTGCTGCTCAACGATAGGGGAGAGGACGCGCTGCCGGAGGAGATAGCGCTTATAGATTATGACAAGTATTATGAAGGCTTTGGCAACTGGTCTTACAGCGTTGCCGCGGCCGGCAGCTATGGCTATGACGCTTACGTTCAGTATGCCGACCTTGATATACTGCGCCAGGAGCTTGCGCATGGCTACAGCGTGGGCATAAGCGTTGCATATTCTTCAAGCTCAAACGGCCAGTATCCCTATCTTGAAAACGGAGCGGCAAACAACACCGCAGGCCATCTTATAACCATAACCGGCTATGAGACGATAGACGGCGTTGACTACTTCTATTCAAGCGACTCCGCCGCCTCGGCCGACGATCAGTGCGTAAGGCGCTATAAGGCCGATCAGCTGGACGCTGCATGGCGCTCCGGAATAGCTTATATAGTCCACGACAAGGAAGAAAACGTATCCGCCTGCAATCCCAACAGGATAGCGGCTGAGCTTAAGCCCGTTGAAGGCGGAGAAAACGAATATGCGCTTGTAGTAAACGGCGAGGGGGTAAAGCTGCCCAAGAGCTTCACCGCCGCCAAGCTCAAGGGCGAAGGGAACGGCATAATCGCTTATTACCTTGAAGGTGAGGAGGCGGATGCGAGGCCTGTGCCCGAAGGGGCGAAGCTTACCACCGCCAACAACGTTTTCCGCTACGGCTTAAGGGTAAGCGACAACGGCTACCTTATAATAAAGCCGGACGATATACTTTCACAGATGAAGTCGGCAACGATGAACCTGTTCGTTATGGTTAACGACGGCACGACGTATGCAGCCTCAATGCAGCTTGAAGCTGCAGCTGCCGAGCCTGAGGCGACAGCCGCGCCTGAAGCCACGCTTGAGCCGGAGAGCACTGAGGCGCCGATAGAGAGTAATGAGCCGGTCTCCGCTGAAAACGACGCAAACGGCGGCAGACTGAGCAACGGGGCGATAATAGCTATAGCGGCTGCGATAGTCGCCGTAATAGCGATAATATTTGTTGTGCTTAAGAAGAAAAAGCACTAAACTAATAATTGAGCGCGTTGGGCGACCTTCGGGCCGCCCTTTAATTATCAAAGCAAGGCGGAGGCAATATGGGCGATATTCTATTTGGCTTGAATGATGAACAGCGCGACGCCGTGACCAGCACGGAAGGCTTTGTGCGCGTTATGGCCGGAGCCGGCAGCGGAAAAACACGGGCGCTTGCGCACAGGTTCGCGTATCTTGTTAATGAGGTTGGCATATTGCCTGCAAACATACTTTGCGTAACGTTTACCAATAAGGCGGCAAACGAGATGAGAAGGCGTATACGCAGCCTTACCGGCGATAACGACACCGGCTTTATAAGCACCTTCCACGGCTTTTGCGTAGCCGTGCTGCAGGAGGACGGCTACTTTGTCCAGTACCCTAAAAGCTTCCTTGTGCTGGATAATTCGGATATAGATTCAATGCTCAAAATAATATATGAGGAGCGCGGGCTGACGCTTAGGGACATGACGTTTTCAAACGCAAGGGACATGATTGAAATAGAGAAGTGCAAAAACCGTCCCCAGTATTATCTTGATGTTATAGCGATGGATACAGACGCGTTAAAAAAGAAATACGATGAAGCCGTAAGCGCAAAGGACGTCATATTCTACGGCTATCTTTATCAGCAGAAGAAATGCTTTGGGCTTGATTATAACGATCTTATCAAATTCACGCTGTATATATTTTCAATGTCGGACGAAATAAGGCTAAAGTGGCAGCAGAGGCTTGAATACATAATGATAGACGAGTTTCAGGATATAGACGGGCTGCAATACGAGCTTATGCAGGCGCTGTGCGCGTATCATAAAAACCTTTTTATAGTCGGCGATCCGGACCAGACCATATACAGCTGGCGAGGGGCAAACGTTAAGCACATACTTGATTTTGACAAGAATTTTCCCAAGGTAAAAACGATAATGATGATGAAGAACTACCGCTCGACCCCGGAAATAATAGCGGCGGCAAACTCGCTTATTGATAAAAATACCGTAAGAATGAAAAAGCAGCTCATACCGACGCTGGCTAAGGGCGAAAGGGTAGTGTATTCCCACGCCAAAACAACAAAGGAGGAAGCAAACTCAATAGCTGAGCGCATAAAAAAGCTCAGCAAGGCCGGCGTACCGTATGGCGATATAACTATTCTATACAGGGCGCATTATATCGCAAGGACAATAGAAGAGGGCCTTATGCGGGCCGAAATACCATACACAATATACAGCGGTGTGCAGTTCTTTGACAGAATGGAGATAAAGGATGCGCTGAGCTACCTGAGGCTTATAGCATACAGGGACGATCTGTCCTTTATGAGGATAGTCAACACGCCAAAGCGCAACATAGGAGAAAAGCGCATGCGCTTCCTGAAAGAATATGCCGCTGCGAACGGCTGCCTGCTTTACGACGCGCTTGTTAAGAGCATAGACGAGCCCATGTTTGCAAACACGCAGGCAAGGCGCTTTGTCAAGCTGATAGAAAGGTTTTCCAGCATATGCCATACCATGCCGGCATCCGAGCTTTTAAGCGCCGTATTGAACGAATCCGGCTATGAGGAGGCGCTGCGCACGGAGGGCGCGCAGGATAGGCTCGATAACCTTGCCGAGCTTAAGCAGGCCGTATACGAATATGAAACGGGCTGCGGGGAGGAGAGCAGGCTTGAGGACTTTCTCTCTCATGTGGCGCTGCTTACGAATGCGGACGCAGCAGCCTCTCCAAACGCGGTTAAGCTAATGACCGTGCATACGGCCAAGGGGCTTGAGTTCCCGTATGTGTTCATATGCGGGCTGGACGAAGGGATGTTCCCCTCAAAGCGCACAAGCAGCTTTGAAGCGATGGAGGAAGAAAGAAGGCTTGCCTTTGTGGCCATAACAAGGGCTGAAAAGGGGCTTTATCTATCCGATGCCGAGGGGCGGGGGCTTGACGGCTCGTTCCGCTATCCGTCAAGATTTGTGTTTGATATAGACAGGCAGCTTATGGATTACAGCACAGAGCTTGACCCGGGCCTTAAGGCCGATGCACAAAGATACATATCAAGCGCGCACAACAGGCTCAAAGGCTTATCCGGGCAGCAAAGGTTGAACGTGGGCGACAGGGTGCGCCACGACATAATGGGCAACGGCGTGATAGAGGACATAGACGAGGAGCGTATGGCATACGTCGTAAAATTTGACGAGCTGCCCACCACAAGGAAGATAAACTTTAATGCAAACCTTAAAGAGGTATAAAGCAAACAAGCGTGCAGATCAAAGGAGACTGTACGCTTGTATTACGTATTGCTGTTTCATCGTGAATGGATTATAGCTTAGCTCCCGCCACGAACGGCAGCGCCGCGCCTATGGCCGTTGCGAACGTTGCGTTTTCAGGAATGAAGAACTTAACGTCCGATATCTCCTCAACGACGCTCATTATCTTTGGTGCAAGGCTCATGTTGGCAAGGCTGCCGGTAAGCACGACGTCCTTCACCTTGTCGTTTTTCAGCGCGAACACGGAGAGCATGCCGACGGTTTGAAACACCATGTTGACAAGGCCCATAGCTATATCCTCCTTTGAAGCGGCGTTGGTTATCTTGCCGAAGTTTGACGCCGTTATGTGCGATGGCAGCGTGCCGACCTCGTTGGTGCAGATATCGGATATCATAAGATCGACCTTGCTGAGGTCGCCCTGCTCGGCAAGGCGCGCCATTGCGCCGTGATCGTTTTCATGGAATATGTGCCAGGAAAGTCCCGCAAGCGTGCCGCCGCCCACGCCGCTGCCGCCTATATGCACGCAGCCAAGCTTGCCGGCGCGGACGAATGCCGTGCCTGTGCCAAGGCTTACCACAAGCGCCTCTTCCTTGCCGCTCAAAGCGAGGCCTCCATTGCCTATGGCAACGAATTCGTCTATGCGCTCGGTGCGTATGCCGTATATGTCGCCCTCAACAAGCGCTGCGCCGACGCCGGTTATGACGAAGCAGGCAACATCGTTGAGCGCGATGCCCCGTGTGCTTAAAAAGTTGCCTATCGCACCGTAGAGCGAGGTAAGCCTGTCCGACGCTTCGACCCTAAGCGTGCCTATGCGCTGACCGGATTCGAGGTAGCCCGCTATCTTTGTCGTCGAGCCGCCTATATCTATGCCAAGGACGATGCCCACGTCAGTTTTCTCCCTTCACGCGCTGCTTATACCATACTGGGACTGCTACCCTGTATACAAGCGGAACTATTATCGCCGCGGCAGCCAGCTCTATAACGCCGTTAAGGCTTATAATGGTAGTGAATATGGTCTTAAAAAGCTCAAAGAACTCCCGATAGCTTTCAAACATGCCGCCGAATATATACATTGCGCTCAATACGAGCACAGTGTTTGTAAGCGTTGCGGCTATGGCCGCTATAAGCGCGCACACTGTCCTGTTGAGCCTGGTCTTGCTTAGACCATTGAACACAAGTCCCGCAACGGCGCCTACGAGCACCCTCGGCAGCACCGATATAAGCGGGTTTGTGAACATTATCCATAACGGATTCGTAAATGCGCGTATAACGCATGTAACACCCCATACGAGCCCTAAAAGTGCGCCGTATTTCCAGCCGAGTATCGTAGCGCCTATGGCTACCACGATATGCAGCGTGGTTATCTCGACAGGCCCAACGGTTATATAGCCGGTCATGGGCACAACGGTCATTACGATGATAAGGGCAGAAAACATGGCTGCCAAAACAAAGCTGCGCATGCGTTCGCGTTTCATAGGACTCTCGACACTGTTGTTATTCATTGCCAATGCTCCTTTTTACTCAAAAACTATTGTAGGGCAATGCCCCATTGCTGATGTGATTATACTTGTAATCGGGCCGATAATCAAGCTCTTGAATAAATGGATCGCGGTTTTGCGCGCGGTTTCCATAAAATTGTGACAGGCAAGGCGTAAAACATGTCTTTACAGGGCGAGTAAAGTACAATATAATACATCATATCTGCGTATATAGATTTTTTTGAAATAGAGGTTTTATAGAATATGGAAAACAACGCCGGCATAACGACGAAAAAGAACAGCAGGAAAACGATTATAACAGTGCTTGTTGCCCTTGTAGCGGCGGCAGTCGTGCTCGGCGGGATAATGATAGCCTTAAAGCTTAAAGCAGAAAAAGAAGAGGAACTGAGGCAAAGCATAATAAATTCCGGCACGTTCCACACGGGCATAACAGTGGGCGGGGTTGACGTTTCCGGAATGACTATGGAAGAGGCCAGCTCCGCGCTAAAGACAGCGGAGGATAAGCTGACGGAAAATGTTGGCTTTGTTGTCAGCGACGGCGAAAACGAATATAGAATAGAAAAGAGCTTTTTCACCATAGGCTATAACACGGACGATATGCTTGCCGAAGCTATGGCGCTTGGGCGCGAAGGCACGCTTGAGGAGCTGCAGGCTGAGCTTGCGGATATAGCCGCAAACGGCAGGAGCTTCACTATCGACTATTCAATAGAAAAGCCGGATTTCGCGCAGTTTGCGGCGGATATAGCCGCCCAGGTGAACGTTGCCCCTACGGAGGCTACGTTCAGCGTGAAGCAGCTTGAAATGAACGGCGCGACAAACGCCTTAAACGCCGTTAACATAGGCAAGGCGGACGATGATACCACAACGGACCTTAGGGATCTTCGCTTTGACTTTGTTGAAGGCCAGCCCGGCTACGGCCTTAACGAGCAGAAGCTTATAGAAGAACTTGAAAGCCGCACCGAGGCGAGGAATTACGGCACGGTGAGCTTTGAGCGCGAGGAGATACCGCCTACCGTTACGATAGAGACCTTAAAAGAAAGCCTTGTGCTGAGGAGCAGCGCCTACACGAGCTATGCAAAGGGCAATTACGGCCGTGCGGAGCGCGTGCATAACATGACTAAAGCCTGCGGGCTTATATACGGCACGGTGCTTCAGCCCGGCGATGTGCTTTCCTGCAACACGCTGCTTGGCGACAGGTATGAAAAATACGGCTGGCAGCCTGCCCCCGCGGTAATAGAGGGCGGCGCAAATACAGAGGATCAGCCTGGCGGCGGCGTCTGCCAGGTAAGCACCACCATGTATGAGGCCGTGCTTATGGGCGATTACAACATAGTCTACCGCCAGCCGCACTCAAGCAGGCTCAGCTACGTTGCGGGCGGCCTTGACGCCACGATAAACACGCGTACCATAGACTTTAAGTGGAGCAACAATACGGACGCTCCGGTATATGTGTTCACATGGATAGATAAGCAGCAAAAGCGTATATGGTGCGAGATATACGGCGCTCCCTTTGCGGCCGACGCCGGCTTTGACGAGATAGAGCTTTACAGCGAAAGGCTTCCGGACATAGAGCCTACGGCTGATGAGTACATACCGTATTCCGGCCTTGTGCAGCCGTATTGGATGCTAAAGAACTCGGCCAAGTCCGGTTATGTATATGATTCCTACAAGATATATAAGCTCAACGGCCAGGAGGTGCGCAGGGAAAAGATAGCCAACACCGTATACCGCATGCACCCCACGCGTTACTATGTGTGGCCAGGCTACGTTGCCGGCACGCCGCTGCAGCCGCAATACAAGCTGGAGCTCCCTAAAAAGACCAACTAATCTGCGAACAGAGATATGATTAGATAAAAACTGACGGTTTTTTATGACTGTTTTCATATAGGCATAGCCCCATCAGCCCTCCGCAAATCAAGACGGAGGGCTTTTAGTATATCGTAATACAGTAAAAAACAATGTTTTTCACATAAAAAGGGTGACAAGTGGAGCGAAGTGGTATATAATGGGGTCAACTGAATGGGTAGAGGGGCGCTTTATACCCATTTTGAGGGATTCGGAGGATACAAAAGTGCTTATTGGCTGTTACGAGCATAATATGGACAGCAAGGGCAGGATAATAATCCCTGCCAAATGGCGCTTGGACCTTGGGGCGCGGATAATCGTGACCTGCGGCTTTGCACGCAAGGGTGATTATCAGTGCCTTATGGGCATGTCCGAAGAAAGATGGGACGCTTTTGTGAAGGGCGTGCAGAACGTATCCATGGCGGATATAGTTGTGCAGAAAGCGCTCAGGAAGCTGTTCGCGCTCGCATGCGAATGTGAGCTGGACAAGCAGGGCCGCATACTTATCGCGCCAGGCTTAAGGGAAAAGGCTCAGCTTGAGGGCGACATTATGCTTGCCGGCGCCAACAACAGGATAGAGATATGGAACAGGGCCAGGTGGAACGAGGAGATGGACGATGAGTCCGGCTTTGATGATGAAACGCTTGAAGCCCTTACCAGGATACAGGCGGGTATATGAGCGAGTTCAGGCATATCCCGATAATGCTTAACGAGGTAATGTCTCTTCTTAAGCCGGAGCGAGGGGGAATATTTGCGGATTGCACGCTCGGCGGCGGAGGACACAGCGAGGCCATACTGAAAGCGCTTCCTGACGGCTCCAGACTATATGGCATAGACCGCGACAGTGACGCTATAGAGGCTGCTGCAAAAAGGCTTGAGCCGTTCGGCGGCAAATTCACCGCAGTACACGGCAACTTCTTTGACATAAAAGCTTTGATGGCCGCAAGGGGTGTGGACAAGCTTAATGGCATATTGATGGATCTTGGCGTATCGTCATATCAGCTTGACGCTCCCGAAAGGGGCTTCTCATACAGGGAAGACGCCCCGCTTGATATGAGAATGGACAAGAGAGCCCCCTTCAGCGCGATGGACGTGGTAAACGGCTACACCGGCGAGCAGCTTTTCAGGATAATCAAGGATTATGGCGAGGAGCGCTACGCTTCAAGGATAGCAAACGCCATAGTGCATAAAAGGGCGGACAAGCCGATAGAAACAACGCTTGAGCTTGCGGACATAATAGCCTGCGCAATGCCGGCGGCGGCAAGAAGGGAAGCGCAGCACCCCGCAAAACGGACGTTTCAGGCGATACGCATAGAGGTAAACGGCGAGCTTAAGGGGCTTGAGGGCGCGATACAGGACGCGCACGATATGCTGGCGCCAAACGGGGTGATGGCGGTAATAACCTTCCATTCCCTTGAGGACAGGATAGTTAAACAGACGTTCAGAAGGTTCGAAAAGCCCTGCACCTGCGACCCGAAAGCGCCTATATGCACCTGCGGGAAGGCGCCGACGGCAGCGATACTTACAAAAAAGCCCCTTACGGCGGGGGAAGCGGAGCTAAAGTATAACCCGCGCGCGAGGAGCGCAAAGCTCAGGGCAATAGAAAGGCTTTGAGCGCATAATCAGCAAGGACGGTGAATAAAATGGCAGCGACGGCGAAAAAAGCTCAAAACGTGTACGCACCTTCAAGGGTGTATTCGTATTCCCGCGCAGCCACGGCAGAAAAGCTGCCCTATCCATCTTATGAGGAAGACGATAATATACCCGCGCAGATACCGAGAGTAGAGCCGAAACGCCACGCCGCGCCGCGCACAAGGATAATAAGGGAAGCGACTCCGGCGCAAAAGCGCAAGCAGAGGACCATGCCAAAACTTGTAAGCGTTATAGGGGTGCTTACTATAGCGGCTATACTTATAGGCTTGGTGCTCAGATACGCCGCCATAACCAGCGCCTACAGCAAGGTGAACGCTATGGAAGCAAAAATAGAGGAAAGCCGAAGAAGGATAACCGAGCTTGAGGTGCAGCTCGACGAGGCGGTAACGCTGGACGAGGCGAGAAGCACGGCGCTTGAGGAGGGGCTGAACTATCCAAACGCCGGTCAAATAGTAAAGGTCAACGGGGCCGTCGGCGGATATATGAGCGGCAGCTCAAAAACCGCAGACGCTCAGCCGGAGGAACCTACGGAGCCGTAACGCATATAAAGCGCAAGGGCGTGCGCGGCGGCTGATCTTTTGTTAAGGAGGGGCAGGCATGGACGCACCGGGCGTTTCCAACAAAAAGCGGCTGAAGATAGCGCTTTGGTTTATGATGGTGCTGCTGCTTCTGCTTATAGCAAGGCTTGTCAAGGTCATGGTAATAGACAGCGAGGAGCTTGAAAACAGGGCTGCTTCACAGCAGACAAGAAACACCACCCTGAGCGCTACCAGGGGAAAGATACTGGATTCAACGGGAGTCGTGCTTGCAAGGAACGCTACCGCCTACAAGGTGGTCATATGGCCTTCCAGCATAAAGGACGATGAGAAGGAGAGGGTAGCAAAAGAGCTCAGCAGCCTGCTTGACATGGATTATGCCAAGGTGCTCGAAAAGGTAAATGCAAACAAGCAGGAGATAGTGCTTGCGCGCCAGGTTGAGCGCGAAACAGTGGATAAGATAGAGAGCATGAAGCTCGGCATAGGCGTAGGCACGGCTATAGATACAAAAAGGTATTATAGCTCCGGCTCGCTTTTCAGCCAGCTTTTGGGCTTTACTAACATAGATGGCGAAGGTCAGGCGGGGCTTGAGCAAAAGTATGAAAAGTATCTTGCTGGAAAGAACGGCCGCATGGTAACGGAGACGGACGGCAAGCAGAACCCGCTGCCATACGGCGTTCAGGAGATAATAGAGGCTAACGATGGCTGCGACCTTATACTGACAACGGACGCCGTTATGCAAAGCGCGCTCGAAAAGGCCTGCAAAGAGGCGCTTGAAGTGAACAAGGCCGCAAGTGTGCAGGGAGTGATAATGGATTGCACCACGGGAGAGATAAAGGCTATGACGACGCAGCCGGATTTCGACCCCAACTCTCCGCCGCGAAACGATATGGCGCTGTTAAACTCCCTTATGCGCAACCGCGTCGTGACCGATTCGTATGAGCCGGGCTCGACGTTTAAGCTTATAACCCTTTCCGCTGCGCTCGACAGCCATACGGTGAATACCGGTACCGGCTTCTATTGCGACGGAGGCTGCACCGTAAACGGCGAAAGGATAAAATGCTGGAGAAGCGGCGGACACGGCTCGCAGACGCTTTATAAGGCGGTGCAGAACTCCTGCAACCCAAGCTTTGTAAAGATGGCGCTGAGCATGGGAACGGAAACGTTCTATGACTACATATATTCCTTCGGCTTCGGCTCCTCAACAGGCAGCGGAATAACCGGGGAAAGCGCGGGCATAGTTACGCATCAAAAATATATTACGGAGAATACCCTCGCAAGGATAGGCTTTGGCCACAGCATAGCCGTAACGCCATTGCAGCTTGTAACGGCGGTAAGCGCCGCGGTAAACGGCGGGAAGCTCATGCAGCCATATGTCGTGGATAGCATAGTCGCTCCGGACGGGACGGTGGTGCTGAAAAACGAGCCAAAGGTCGTAAGGAGAGTGATAAGCGAGGAAACCTCCGCCTTGGTAAGGGATATAGGCGAAAGCGTGGTATCCGAAGGCAGCGGCAAAAACGCCGCCATACCTGGCTACAGGATAGGCGGAAAGACCGGAACTGCCCAGAAATACGGCGCGGACGGCAAGATAGCACAGGGCAAGCTTATAGCCTCCTTCATAGGCTTTGCTCCGGCGGATGAGCCGAAATATGTGTGCCTCATATTGGTTGATGAGCCGCAGGTAGGCACGATATTCGGCAGCACCGTTGCGGCGCCGTTCGTAAAGCAGGTGATGGAAGAGGTGTTAAGATATGCAGGCTACCTTCCTGAGCAGGCTTCAACAAGCGTGACTGTACCCGCCGTGACGGATATTACGGTAGCCGAGGCGAAGCGGGAGCTTGAAAAGATAGGCCTTACGGCTACCTATCAGGACGATGAGAACGAGATAGTTACAGCCCAGGTCCCCATAGAGGGCAAAAGCGTGCAGGCCGGAAGCGGCGTGCTGCTTTACACGGCCATGACATCCACGCCAAGCGAGGATATATTGGGCGAGCAGGAAGACGAGATGGTGATTGTTCCCGATGTTTTTGATAAAACCAAGCTTGAAGCGAACGATGCGCTTAAAGCCAAGGGACTTATCATTAAAATAGATCCGCCGGATCAATCCGGCAAGGCGATACGCCAGTCTCCCGCTGCTGGGGAGACGGTACCCAAGGGTACGGAGGTACTTGTAGAATTTTCTAACACGGGGATCGGTTAAACGGTTCCGGAAAGGCGGAATATGCTCTTAAGTAAACTTGCGGGAGCTACCAGGCACAGGCTTGTTGGCGGCGATACGGAAATAGCTGATATAGTATACGACTCAAGAAAGGTGCAGCCGGGGGACCTTTTCTGCTGCATAACCGGCACATTTTCCGATGGGCATGAATATGCGCCGATGGCAAAGCAGCTCGGCGCGGCGGCTCTGGTTGTGGAAAGGGAGCTTGATATAGATTTACCGCAGCTTATAGTGCCCAACACCAGGATAGCTATGGCGGAAATGGCAGCCGCATATTACGGCTACCCTTCAAGGGAGATGAAGATGGTGGGCGTTACCGGAACCAACGGCAAGACCAGCACCACCTATATGATAAAGAGCATAGCCGAGGAAGCCGGAGTAAAGGTAGGCCTGATAGGCACCATACATAACCTTATTGGCGACAGGATACTTGAAACCGAGCGTACCACGCCGGCAAGCGTTGACCTGCAGAAGATACTGAGGGATATGAAGAACGAAGGGGTCGAGCTTGTTGTTATGGAAGTATCGTCGCACGCGCTCGACCAGGCAAGGGTACATGGAGTGGATTTTGATATAGGCATATTCACCAACCTTACCCAGGATCACCTTGACTATCATAAGACGTTTGAAAACTACCTTGCCGCAAAGAAAAAGCTGTTCCTTCACTCAAAGCGGGCGGTAGTAAACGCGGACGATCCTCATTTTGACGCTATAACCGAGGGCCTGACAATACCCATAACCACCTTCGGCATAAGGGAAAAGGCGGACTTTTCCGCAAGCGATATAGAGATAACCACAGCCGGAGCACAGTTTACGATGAAGACTCCCTCCGGCGATATAAGAATGAAGATAAGCATACCCGGGCTTTTCAGCGTGTTCAACGCAATGGGCGCATCTGCCGCGGCAACGCTGCTCGGCTTCGATGCGGACGCTATACGCGAAGGGCTGAGCAAGCTGACCGTATCAGGAAGGCTTGAGCCTTTGCCTACGGACGGCGACTACAGCGTGCTGCTCGATTACGCGCATACTCCGGACGCGCTTGAAAACGCGCTAAGGACGGTACGCGGCTTTGCAAAGGGAAGGGTCGTTACCCTGTTTGGCTGCGGAGGCAACCGCGACAAGGCAAAAAGACCCATAATGGGAGAAATAGCCGGCAGGTATTCCGATTTCCTTGTTGTGACGAGCGATAATCCGCGCGATGAGGAGCCTATGGAGATAATAAATAACGTGCTCGACGGGGTCAACAAATCCGGCTGCCAGCATGTTGTTATTGAGGATAGGCGCGCGGCGATAAAATACGCGCTTGAGTACGCAAGGCCAAAGGACGTTATAGTGCTTGCCGGTAAGGGACATGAGAACTATCAGGAAATATGCGGCGGCAAGCGGCACTTTGACGAAAAGGAGATAGTTGCCGAATTGCTTGAAGAACTGGGCAGGAAATAAAAGCTGCCCGCGGAGGTAAGGGGATATGAAATACGCAATATACGCGCTTATGCTTTCCGCGCTGGTGACAATAGCGCTTGGGCCGGTGGTAATACCCATGCTCAGAAGGCTGAAGTTTGGCCAGAACGAAAGGAGCGACGGGCCGCAGAGCCATCTTAGCAAGGCGGGCACGCCTACCATGGGAGGCATGATGTTCATCGCCGGAATACTTGCCGGCACTCTCGCGTTTTCGCTTAACGCAACGGAGCTTTCGCTTCCGGCGCTTTTGGCGATGGCAGCGTTTGCGCTGGTGGGCTTCCTTGACGATTTCCTTAAGGTAAAGTTCAAGAACACAATAGGCTTAAGGCCTTATCAAAAGATAACAGCCCAGTTCGCAATAGCGTTTATACTTGCGCTTTATGCATATAAAAGCCCCTTTATCGGTTCAAAGATATATCTCGCCTTTTTTGGCGTAGAATGGGACCTTGGCATATTCTATGTGCCTGCAATGATGTTTATAATAATCGGCACCGTGAACTCGGTAAACCTTACCGATGGTCTGGACGGGCTTTGCTCCGGAGTTTCCATGATATACTCCACGGCAATGATGATGATTTTCGTCTATATGTCCACAGCCATGAAAACCCCGCTCGGCTCGGGACAAGCCGTGCAGACGCAGTACAGCGCGGAGCTTAACTCAATGGCGATATTTGCGGCCTCAGTGGCCGGCGGCTGCCTGGGCTTTTTAAGATACAACACATATCCTGCGCGCGTGTTTATGGGCGACACCGGCTCCATGGCGCTTGGCGGGGCCATAGCGGCCATGGCTATATTCAGCAGGAGCGTGCTTCTGCTCGCAATAATGGGCGCCTGCTTTGTTGCAAGCAGCGTATCCTGCATACTTCAGGTCGGCTCATACAAGCTGAGGAAGAAGCGCATATTCAAAATGGCGCCGCTTCACCATCACTTTGAGCTGCTTGGCTATACGGAAACAAGGATAGTATCCGTATATATGATAATAACCACATTACTTTGCTTACTATGCCTTTTGGCATATGTATAAATCTATTTGGCCGTTCGGTGCGAGCGGGCGAAGCCGTGGTTCCTTGGCGCTTGGCACGGCATACGCTTATGGTTACGATGCTTGAGACAGAGCGCGGCTCTTTTGTCTCAAGCTTCCTGACCGACACTGAACGGCCCTTTTTTAGCTGATAACGCGCAATGTGCGCGCCGTGGTATAATAAGCTTTGAACCATGTTTTGGGAGGAGATAAGCATGAATAGAAACGGTAAAAAAGCTGTGGTAATAGGCATGGCAAAAAGCGGCGTAGCCAGCGCAAGGCTGCTTTACAAGCTTGGCTATGACGTTACTGTAAACGATATGAAAAAAGAAATAAGCGGTCTAAAGGAGGAGCTTAGCGGCATAGAGTATAAAGACGCGCTGGGCGTGCCTCACGACCAGGCCGTAAAGGGCGCGGATCTTGTTGTGCTAAGCCCCGTGGTGCCTATATTCAGCCCCTTCGTCGAGCAGGCAAGAAACGATGGTGCGGAGGTAATAGGCGAGATAGAGCTTGGTTACAGATGCTGCGACCGCGGAACAAAGTTCGTCTGCATAAGCGGCACAAACGGAAAGACCACCACCACGGCTCTTACCGGAGAGCTTTTTAAGGCCGCCGGAAAGCATACGTTCGTGCTTGGCAACATAGGCGTGCCGATAACCGCGCACTCGCTTGAGACAAAGCCGGGCGACTGCATCGTTGCCGAAACGGCGGCATTGCAGCTTGAAAGCATTGCTGACTTTCACCCGAACGCCTTCGGCATGCTGAACATAACGGAGGATCATCTTAACCGTTTTCAGTACAAGATGGAAAATTACATCGCAGCAAAGTGCCGCGGCTTTGAAAAGCAAACTGAGAACGACTTTGCGGCGCTTAACTACGACGATCCTATAGTGCGCGGCATGGCTAAGCTGACAAAGGCGAGGGTAGTGTACTTTTCGCAAAAGGAGGAGCCGGAGAACGGCGCATTCATAAGGAACGGCCGCATAATTTGGCGGCTCGACGGCAAGGAGACGGACCTTATCGCCGCTGGTGAGCTTATGATACCGGGCAGGCACAATATAGAAAACGCGCTTTGCGCAACATGCCTTGCCATGAGTCAGCAGCTTGATGCTGAGGCGGTGAGGGACGGCTTGAGGCGGTTCAAGGGCGTTGAACACAGGATAGAGTTTGTGCGCGAGAAGGATGGCGTTGCATGGATAAACGACTCCAAAGGCACAAATCCGGATTCTACCATAAAGGCTGTCGAGGCCATGACGAGGCCGACCATACTGCTGCTCGGCGTGGGCAATTATGACAAAAAAAGCGATTTTGCGCCGCTGTTTGAAGCCTTTAACGGAAGGGTAAAGGCTGTTATAGCCTCCGGCTGCAACGTGCCGGCGATAAAGCTGGCCGCCGAAAAGACCGGTTATTCGCCCGTTTATGTTAACGACGGGCCTATGATAGATATGCTCAAGCAGGCGCAAACGCTTGCGCAAAGCGGAGACGCTGTGCTGCTCTCTCCGGCGGCGGCAAGCTGGGGAATATATGATAACTACGAGCAGCGCGGCGAGGTATTTAAGGAACTTGTAAGGCAAATGTGACGGTAAACGCCATAAAGGAGGCAACGTGCAGCATGTAAGCACCTCTCCGGCTGTTAACTCCCGGGGAAAGATCCAGCCCGTGCGCGGGCGGGCTATGCCCAAAAGGCAGGGGCCGCTTGATTTTCCGTTGCTTATAACGGTGGTAATGATATGCGCGTTCGGCCTTGTTATGGCGTTTTCCGCAAGCTATTACTATGCCCAGAGCAGAAATATGGATAACGGCTTTTATTATCTTAAAAACCAAAGCATATATTTCGCGCTCGGGTTTGCGCTTATGCTAGTGCTGAGCTTCGTTGATTATCATGCGCTTGAAAAGCTTAAAACGCTTGCACTTATTGTGATAATCGCGCTTATGGTGGCGGTCGTGTTCGTGGGTGCGGAAAGAAACGGAGCAAAGCGCTGGCTCGATTTTTCAAAATGGGGAATACCGCTCTCGTTTCAGCCCTCCGAAATAGCAAAATTTGTGCTGGTGCTGTATATGACGTCCTTTATGTCAAAACGGCCTCAGCTGATGACGAACTTTTCAAAGGGCGTTTTTCCAATGATCCTTATAATGGGCGTGTTCTGCATACTGCTGCTGCTGCAAAAGAACATGTCCATGATGGTGATATTGGTACTGACGGGCGCCGTGATGCTGTTCTTTGGCGGGGCAAGGGTAGCGCACCTTCTTACGCTTGCCGGCATAGCCGCGCCCATAATGGTGCTTGCGGTATTGAAGGAGGATTACAGAAAAGCAAGGGTAACCATGTTCTGGAACCCTTGGGACTCGCCGGCCGACGGCGCGTATCAGCTCCGGCAGTCGCTTATGGCGTTGGGCTCCGGCGGCATATTTGGAAAGGGACTCAACTTCAGCCGGCAGAAGCTGCTCTTCCTCCCATATAGGGAAAGCGACTTTATTTTCGCAATAATAGGCGAGGAGCTTGGGCTCGTCGGTTGCGTGCTGCTTATAGCGGCATACGCGTTTTTGATATACAGGGGCATACGCATAGCCATGCGCTGCAAGGATCGCTTCGGCAGCCTTCTTGCGGCCGGAATAACCTCTATTATAGGCATGCAGGCAATAATAAATATGGCGGTCGTGGCAAGCATAGCCCCTACCACAGGCCAGACCCTGCCTTTTATAAGCGCGGGAGGCACAAGCCTTGTCATATTCCTCTGCGCCGTGGGCGTGCTGCTCAATATTTCAAGGAATACGCAGTAATAAGCCATAGCGTGAACGAAATTGCTCCTTTTCGCATAATAATGAATGTGCTTAGCATTTTGCGGGAAGGAGAAACAGATGGCATCTATTGTGGTTTCCGGCAGAAGAAGGATATGCGGCGAAGCAAGGGTGACCGGCGCAAAAAACGCCGCTTTGCCGATATTGGCGGCTACGCTTATTGCCCGGGGTCCTGTGGAGCTTGAAAATTGCCCCAGGCTTAAGGACGTTGAAAATATGCTGTGCATATTATCCCCCCTTGGCGCGCAGTGCGAGTATTGCGGCGATACGCTTAAAATAGATACCCGCAGCGCCACGGGCTCCGTAATGCCGCAGAGCATAAGCAAGGAGCTAAGGTCGAGCATATTCATGCTGGGGCCGCTGCTTACCCGCTTCGGCAGCGCGGTATGCACATTCCCGGGCGGCTGCGAGATAGGGCATAGGCCCATAGACCTTCACCTTAAGGGGCTTATGATGCTTGGCGCCGAAATAAGGGAGGAGCGCGGGCTTATAATATGCCGCGCAGACAGGCTAAAGGGTGCGGAGATACATCTTGATTATCCAAGCGTAGGCGCAACGGAGAACATAATGATGGCAGCCGCCTGTGCCGACGGTATGACAAGAATATTTAATGCCGCCCGCGAGCCGGAAATAGAGGATCTGGCGCTGTTTTTGAACGAGCTTGGATACTTGGTGGAAGGAGCGGGAAGCTCCACGCTGAGCGTGTATGGCGGCGAGGCGAGGCGCGAAAAAACAACGCACAGGAACAGGACGTTTAGCTTCCCTTTGTCTTCCAGAAAGTGAAATTCTTATGGGAATCGATTTCACAAAAAACAAACGCCTTGAAGAACTTTTGAATGACCCGCAGTATTATCCTGTTTTGCTCTACCCTTCACCAGACGCCTGGACTTGCAGCAAAGAAGGATTTA
>OIZL01000026.1_pt1 | contig 130266 bp, 118 predicted proteins | sample 1588541 | NCBI WGS metagenome assembly OIZL01 (sample SAMN03283285) | human gut metagenome | biome: human-associated habitat; material: feces | host: Homo sapiens | place: Peru | collected 2012 | reverse complement strand
AAAATGCTGATTTTCCGGGGTTTTTGAGCTTTTGAGTTGTAAATTTGCGTCCGATTAACGCTTGCTGAACTGCGGAGCGCGACGGGCGGCTTTGAGACCGTACTTCTTCCTTTCCTTCATGCGAGGATCGCGGGTCAGGAAGCCTGCCTTCTTAAGGGTAGAGCGAAGCTCGGGATCTGCAACTATGAGGGCGCGGGAGATGCCGTGCCTGATAGCGCCGGCCTGGCCGGTGGTGCCGCCGCCATGAACGTTAACGACTACGTCGAACTTGGCAGCAGTGTTGGTCAGCTGGAGGGGAGCGCGAACAATCATCTTCAAGGTTTCAAGGCCGAAGAAGTCTTCAAGATCCCTCTTGTTAACGGTGATGTTACCGGTACCGGGGAGCAGACGAACGCGAGCAACAGACTTTTTACGCCTGCCAGTTCCGATATACTGGGTGATGATAGCCATAATTCAATCTCCTTCCCGCTTATTTAAGCACGAGGACTTCGGGCTTCTGGGCAGCGTTGTTATGCTCTGGACCCGCGTAAATGCGGACCTTGGTGAGCATCTGGCGGCCAAGAGGACCCTTGGGCATCATGCGGCGAATTGCTTCGTAAACAGCGAACTCGGGCTTCTTGTTGAGAAGCTCACGATAGCTGACTTCCTTAAGTCCTCCGGGATAACCGGTGTGATGGACATACTTCTTGCCGTCAAGCTTGCGGCCGGTCAACACGACCTTGGATGCGTTGACTATGATTACGTGATCCCCGGTATCAACGTGGGGAGTATATATGGGCTTATGCTTTCCGCGAAGGATAGCGGCTACCTGAGATGCAAGACGGCCTAGCACCATACCGTTTGCGTCCACAACGTACCACTTCCGCTCGAGGGTCTCGCCCTTTGCCATATAGGTTTTCATGGCGTTCCTCCTATGGTAATTTAATGTTCGCGTCGCATTGAGATTGCAGTTAAGCTTCCGGGGCTGTGGCCGCAAAACACATTATCCTAACGAACACGCAGGGTTAATTGTAACCAATACTTTTCCCAATGTCAAGCATAAAATAGCTGTTTTTTCAGCTTTTTTGGTATTTTTCTTTTTATGCTTTACGCTAATCTTCATCAGCGCATGTTTTTGAAGCCCGTTTGCCGCAAGGCTTCATAAAGCACTATCGCTACGGAGTTTGAAAGATTGAGCGATCTTCTGTCATTGAGCATGGGTATGCGCACAGCATCGCTTTTTCTTCTTTCCAGCAGCCTTGGCCCGAGTCCGGCCGTCTCCTTGCCGAATACAAGGAAGTCGCCGTCATGATACTCAACGTCTGCATATGAGCGCGTAGCGTGCGTGGAAAGTAAAAAGAACCTTGCGTCAGGATTTTTTGCCTCAACCTCTTCAAAAGAGTCATAATACGTTATATCGAGATACTGCCAGTAATCAAGTCCGGCTCTTTTAAGATGCTTATCGTCCACGCTGAACCCGAGCGGCCTGACAAGATGAAGCCTTGTCCCTGTAACCGAGCAGGTGCGCGATATGTTGCCGGTGTTTTCCGGTATCTCAGGCTCAACAAGAACGACGTTAAGCATATTTTCCTCCTAATCCTGGCTAATAAAGCTAAATGCAGCATACTTTGCTATTGTATGCCGGATACAGTCTTTGGTCAAGAAAAAAAGCCGGCATGCTACCGGCTTTATTATGCTTTTTATACCTTGCCGTTGCTGTCGTCCGATAGTATAGAGCGTATCTTCTCGCTGTATATATCGCAAAGCTCCTTGGCGTATTCTTCCCTAAAGCTTTCCGCGCGCACGCTGCAGCCATTAAGCCCTTTTCCGGGACGCACAAGCACCCAGCCGTCGTCACCGGTTATCCTTACACCTTCAATAAGCTCCATATCGTCTTCCTTTCCGCTTTCAACAAGGCTCCTCAGCACGCGCCCTATCTCCCGCCAGCTGCATTTTACCTCGTTTTGCTCTTTAGCTATTTCAGGAAGCAGCGATATAAGCTCCTTAAGCTGGCCCTTCCTTGCCAATGCGCACAGCGCCAGCGCTGCGGCCTCGTTTTCATAAAGCTCATCAAGCCATATGCCTTTTTCCATTGCCGTATGCTCAACGCGCTTGCCAACCCTTGGGGCCTTTATCAAATCAACGCCTTCTATGGAGATGAGCGAGCATAGCTCCTCAGGCATATCGGCAGCTATTACTGCTCCCCTATGCCCCCGCCTTGCGGCGGCAACTGCGAGTATGGCTTCTGTCTCGTCCTCGTTCAGCTGCCTGTTTTCAACTATGGCCCATATTCCGCCGTCTTCGCCTGTGCCTATGCAAAGCTCGGATTTTGCTCTTGCCATCAGTGCAGGCAGCTTTTCACGCTCTGCTTCGTCTGTGAAGCGCACATCTATGCCTTCGCGTATAAGCACGTTGGCTATCGAATCGAATAATGCTCTATCATACGCTATAAGCACCGTTAACGGCTTTTCATGGCCTTTTGCATCATGCCTCAGCAAAGCTCTTAGCGATGCCTCATATGCCCTTACAACGCCGCTCAGGCGCTGTATTATGCCGAGCCTTTCCCGCGTCACGCTTTGCCGCGGCCCTTCGTTAAATCCGGTTATGAACTTCCTTCTCAGCTCATTCGGTATGCCAAGGCCGAAGCCGTCTATAAGCTGTATATTGACCATGTGACGCTCGTTTTCAATGTGTTCTATATAGATGCCGCCATCAAACGCATAGCCCCTTATTGCGTGGCATAGGGCTGAGCGCGAGCATACTCCGGCGTCCCATACGTCCACGCCCTGCGATGCTATGCCGGCCATTATCGCATATTTGAGCATAACGCATTGCTGCGCGCCGTCAGATGCAACGCCGAATTCGGCCGGCAGCTTTGCGGTCGCTGCAAATGCTGCGCCTATCCTTGCGGCTCTTTCTGCGCTAAGCTCCCTGTCGGCATAGCCGGCCTCGGGCGTTTCTTCAGCAGAAGAAGCACATTCGTCGTTCCAAACCACGTTTTCTTTGTATTCGCCATCGGCTTCAAGCCGCTTGCATGGCCAAAGTTTTACTCCCTCGCCTATTATGGCTCGTGTGCCTATATCGCAGCCCGCTCCGGCCACGGCGCCTTCATAAAGCAGAGAGTCCCTGCCCGCCTGAACGTTTTCGCAAAGTATGGCGCCTCTAAGCTCAACGCCCTCTCTCAGCCTTACATTTGGCAGCAGTATACTCCGCTTTATGTTGCATCTTTCACCTATGCGCACGCCTGTGCAGGCGACGGAATTCGCTCCGAAATATGCGTTTGCCGCTATTTCGACATCACTGCCTATATAGCATGGCGCGGCAAGCACGGCCCTATCTGATATCCTTGCGCCGTCTTCAACATATACGCCGTCCCTTGTGCGCTTTGCGTGGCTTGAAAACGCGCATTTACCGTTCAGCATATCGGCTTGCGTGGCGGCATATTGCGTAAGGTCGCCTATATCGCTCCAGTAGCCTTCGGTCTCGTAGCCGAATATCTTCATGCCTGTGCGCAGCATGCGCGGAAAAAGGTCCTTGGAAAAATCATAGGCCGTTCCCTCGGGTATCATATCAAGCACGTTCGGCTCTATTATGTATATGCCCGTATTCACAAGGTCGCTGAATACCTCCGCGGCGGAAGGCTTTTCTATAAAGCGGGTTATAAAGCCTTCCTTGTCCTTAAGCACAACGCCGTATTCCATCGGCACTTTTACTTTTTTTAACAGTATCGTAGCCCCTGCACCGCTTTGCCTGTGCGCTTCAAGCGCGCTTGTAAGGTCAAAATCCGTCATAGCATCGCCGCTTATTACAAGCAAAGAACCATCGCTCACTTCAACTGCGCCGCGAACGCCTCCTGCCGTGCCTAACGGCTTTTCCTCGATAACGCATTTAGCCCTTAGCCCGAACGCACTGCCATCGCCGACATAACGGCGTATGGGATTGGGAAGATACCTTAGCGTAAGCACTACATCGTCAAAGCCATGCTTTTTAATGAGCTCCAGGCAATACCCCAAAACAGGCTTGTTGAGCAGGGGCACCATAGGTTTTGGCATAGTGCAGCTAAGCGGACGCAGGCGTTTTCCGTCTCCGCCTGCCATAATAACGGCCTTCATACAAAAATACCGCCTTTCTTTTGAAATGCGGTATTAGTGTTGCCTGTTTAAGGCTTAAATAAGCGCTTTATCAGCATTTTATCGTTTAGTAGAAAAAGGCATTGCCACCAAAGGTTGCATAATATGTACGCTTTGCCCACTCCGTGCCCAGCCTTGCAGAGCGGAAGTAAAGAATGCCCTCCGGCAAGAATCTGTTGCCCTCGACGAATATCTGATTAACAGCCTGTATCGTTTTGCTTGATGGTTTTACAGCGCGTATCTTTTCCTCGTCTCTTGCAACGGTGTACTGGTTCTTCTGGAATATCACACCCTCAACGCTGTTTGGAAACTTCGGGCTGATTATGCGGTTGTATATGCTGTTTGCTACAGCGGCCCTGGCTTCAACATCGTCGCTCTTTGATTCCTCATGGACCACCTGCGCTATGAGCAGCAGCTCTTCCGCAGTAAAGCCGCCGCCTGCGCTGAAGTAGTCGCTTGCATTAAGCGACGATGTAGAGGGAGAGGTGCTTACAGGCTCTTGTGTTGGTTCAGGAGCCGTTGCTGGTTCATTCTTTGGCGTGGCTGTAGGCCTTGGCGTGGCTGTAGGCTTTGGTGAAGCCGTAGGCTTAGGCGTTTTTGTCGGCGTTGGAGCATCCTTTGAGCCATACTCAATAAATTCTGCCAGTATAAAGCCGGTTTCGTCCTTATACTCAACCTTTAGCCAATCGCCCGATTTTCCTACTACGGTCAGCTTTGCGCCCTCCTTAAGCTCCCTTATTATCTTGTAGTCAAGCCCGGGGCCATTTCTGAAATTGGCTGAGCCCACGTTAAGATAAGCTTCTTTAGCATCTATCTTAGTTACCTCATAAGTTGGCGTGGGCTTGGGCGTTTTTGTAGGCTTCGGAGTAGGGGTCGGCGTTGCTGACGGTATCGTTTCAGAAATGGGCTGCGAAGTCAGCTCAGGCGCTTGCCCGGGAGTCTCTTCCGGCGTTTGCTGAACGGGCTCTGGCGCTGTCGTTGCTAAAACCGGTGTTTGTTCAGCAAACGGTATGGGCGTGCTTAACTGAACGGAAGCCTGAATAGTCGCATCGTTAGAGCCGGGGACTACAACAGGCTCGTCGTTTATACCCGCGCTGAAATTACCCGTTTGAGCAGCCGCCATACAGCCCGCACAGATCAGCATGCAAACAATTATGATTGTGCTTACAACGCACTTCATCACAGTATGAAGCGGCCCAGATCCTCACCGTTAAGCTCGGCGGGCATATGCTCCTTAACATAATTTGCGTCAATAACTACCTTTACCATAGGGTGATCTCCTCCGGCGTTGAACGAGATATCCTCAAGCAGGTTTTCAACTATTGTGTGCAGCCTTCTTGCGCCTATATTCTCGCTTGTTTCGTTTGCATGGTACGCATACTGGGCTATAGCGTCAAGCGCATCGTCTCTAAACTCAAGCGCCACATCGTCCGTTGCAAGCAGCGCGGCGTACTGCTTTGTTATGGCATGCTCCGGCTGGTGCAGAATGCGCTTGTAATCGTCAACGGTAAGCGGGTTAAGCTTCACTTTTATCGGGAATCTGCCCTGAAGCTCCGGTATAAGATCGGATATCTTTGACACATGGAAGGCTCCCGCGGCTATGAACAGCATAAAATCGGTTTTGACAGGGCCATACTTTGTGTTCACTGTGCAGCCTTCAACTATGGGCAGGATATCACGCTGTACGCCTTCCCTTGAAACATCAGGGCCGTTTGTACGGTCCCCTCCGGCAATCTTGTCTATTTCGTCTATAAATACTATTCCGTCCTGCTCGGCCTTATCAATTGCTTCGCGTATTACCTCGTCCATATCTATAAGCTTGTCGGATTCCTCCTGGGTCAGTATTCTTCTTGCTTCTGTCACGTTCACGCGGCGCTTTTTCTTGTTCTTTGGCAGTATGCCGCCCATTATTTCGTTAAGGTTAAGATCTATGCCCATGGCAAGCATGGTATCGCTGCCGGTGGACTGCTGCTCGACTTCGACCTCTACAAGCTCGTTTTCAAGCTCACCTCTTCTGAGTTGTTCAGCAAGCTGCTGCCGCCTTGTAAGCTTGGCGGACTTTTCCTCGTCTGTAAGCTCCTTTTCTTCCGGCTCAGATGTAGCTGAGCCTAAAAGCATCTGTATGGGGTTTATTGGCTTCTGCTGCTTTTTTGCCTCTTCCGGCATAAGCAGGTCTATAAGCCTCTGCTCAGCGGCAGCCTTTGCAACGGTCTCAACCGCTTCGTAGCGCTTTTGCTTGCATAGCCTTATTGAAGCCTCGACAAGATCGCGCACTATGGAGTCAACGTCTCTGCCGACATAGCCTACCTCAGTGAATTTGGTTGCTTCCACCTTAACGAGCGGCGCATCGACAAGCTTGGCGAGCCTTCTTGCAATCTCCGTCTTGCCCACGCCTGTAGGTCCTACCATTATGATGTTTTTAGGGGTTATCTCCTCACGAAGCTCCGGGGAAAGCCTTGAGCGTCTGTACCTGTTCCTTAAGGCTATAGCAACTGCGCGCTTCGCTTCATCCTGACCTACAATGTATTTATCCAGCGCTTCAACCGTTTCTCTTGGGGTAAACATCATACTTCCTCCATAGTGATATTGCCATTTGTGTAAACGCATATATCGCTTGCAATCTTTATGGATTTCATGGCTATATCTGCCGCACTAAGCTCGGTGTTTTCCTTAAGCGCCTTTGCCGCCGACAGCGCGAACATTCCGCCGGAGCCTATCGCCGCTATACCGTCGTCAGGGTCTATCACCTCGCCGGTGCCGCTTATTATGAGCAGCTCATCCTTATCCGCAACTATGAGCATTGCGTTGAGCTGCCTCAAAGCCTTGTCGCTCCTCCATTCCTGCGCAAGTGATACCGCGGCGCGCTTTAAGCTGCCGCTATATGCTTCAAGCTTGGCTTCGAACTTTTCGCAAAGTGAAAATGCGTCCGCAACAGCGCCGGCAAAGCCAACAACAACGCTGTTGTGATAAAGCCTGCGCACCTTTTTTGCGGTATGCTTCATTATCGTATTTTCGCCGAAAGTAACCTGACCGTCTCCCGCGACCGCGCATTTGCCGCCGCGCTTAACAGCTACTATCGTTGTTCCCATCATCTGCTGCATAGGTTTTTGTTACCGCCTTTCAATATTTGCCCTAAACAGGCGAAATAAAGCTTTTTATGATAATACCATAAAAGCTTTTGTTTGAACTGATAATTCACAATGCTTTACAGTTTATTCGCATTTTTTCACCCTATAGGTTCCATTTATTCCGATATTCGCCGCAATTTCATCTATTATCCTAAGCGAGCGCTCAGCTATAAGGGTATAGCGTTCCTGCTTGTTGCGTGGGGCGTTGGTAAGGCCCTCAATTATTCCAAAGCTTATGTTCATGGGCTGGAAGTCTGAACCGTTATAGCCTGAAACATAGCTGCCCAGCACACCAATAGCCGTCCTTGCTGTGAAGTCTATACTCTCGCCCCCGTTCAGCTTCAGCGCAAGGTCTATGCCCGCAAGCATGCCGCTTGCTGCGCTTTCAATATAGCCCTCCACGCCAGTCATCTGTCCGGCAAAATAGAGCATAGGCTGCTTTTTACATTCGAACCATGGCGTGAGCTTGCCTGGCGAGTTTATGAACGTATTTCTATGCATAACGCCGTAGCGTATAAATTCGGCGTTTTCAAGCCCGGGTATCATGCCGAACACCCTTTTTTGCTCACCAAACTTCAAATTAGTCTGGAAGCCGACTATGTTGTACAATGTTGCTTCGTTGTTCTCTTTCCTCAGCTGCACAACCGCGTAAGGTCTTTTGCCGGTATGCGGATCAACTATGCCTACCGGCTTTAGAGGGCCGTAAGCAAGCGTCATAGGCCCCCGTTTAGCCATTATTTCAATGGGCATGCAGCCTTCAAAAACCCTTGGCGTCTCAAACTCATGCAGGGGCGCAGTCTCTGCCGTTACAAGAGCGTTGACAAATTCTAAGTATTCCTCCCTATTCATCGGGCAGTTCAGATAATCGTTCCCGCGTTCGTAACGCGAGCCTTCAAACACATTATCCATATTCAGCGATTCTGCCGCAATAACAGGAGCGACAGCATCATAAAAGTGCAGCCCTTCGCCAAAAAAGGTCTCAATAGCTTCAAGCAGCTTGCCATCTGTAAGCGGGCCTGTTGCAACTATTGCAGGCGATGCCGGAATATCCTCTACCTCTTCATGTATTACGGTTATATTCTTGTGGCTGTTAAGCTTTTCTGTAACAAGCCGTGAAAACTCGTCCCTGTCAACGGCCAAAGCGCCGCCGGCAGGCACCTTGGCGGCCTCGGCGCATTGCATCACTATAGAGCCCATGCGCCGCATCTCTTCCTTAAGCAGGCCTGCGCCGTTTTGCAGCCTGTCCGACCTTAGAGAATTGGAGCATACAAGCTCGCAAAATCCGTTCATCTTGTGCGCGGGAGAATGGCGCTTGGGCTTCATTTCATACAAATATACGGCAACGCCGCGCTCAGCAAGCTGATACGCGGCTTCGCAGCCCGCAAGCCCCGCGCCTATAACGCTGGCGCTCGGCTTATTCTTCTGCATCGTTTTCGCTCCCCTTCTTGGCGTTTCTGACAATGTATCCGCAATCCTTATTGGAACAGGCGGTGTATTTGCCTCTCGGCCCTATTTTGTTGACCATCATGGCTCCGCACTTGGGGCAGTTTTCTCCGCTTGGCATATCCCATGATACAAAGTCGCATTCGGGATATCTTTCGCAGCCATAGAATATCTTTCCCCTTTTAGTCTTGCGCTTTATAAGCGCGGCTCCGCACTTGGGGCATGGAACAAGAAGCTTTTCAACAATGGCCTTTGTGTTTCGGCATGCGGGGAAGTTGGGACAAGCCAGGAACTTGCCAAAGCGGCCCATCTTGTATACCATCATAGCGCCGCATTTATCACACACGACGTCCGATACTTCGTCAGGTACATCTATCTTTTCTATCGTTGCCGATGCCTTATCCACGCTTTGCATAAACGGATCGTAGAAATCGCGCACAACGCTTTTCCATTCACATTTGCCATCCTTTATGTGGTCAAGCTTCGTTTCCATATCAGCTGTGAACTTAACGTCAACTATGCTTTTGAAGTTATCCTTCATTATCTGCGTGACGATAAAGCCAAGCTCTGTCGGATAAAGCACCTTCTTTTCCCTTCTTACATAGCCTCTTTCTATTATCGTAGATATGGTTGGCGAATAGGTGCTCGGCCGGCCTATACCCTTTTCTTCAAGCATTTTTACAAGCGTAGCTTCAGTATACCTTGCGGGCGGCTGTGTAAAGCGCTGTTCCTTTTCTATTTTTGTCGCTTCAAGCTTATCTCCCTTGTTTATCTCCGGCAGGGCAACGTCCTTTTCCTGAGCTTCGTCCCTGCCTTCTATATAAACGGCAGTGTAGCCGTCAAACACCGTTCTCTGGCCGGATGCCTTGAAGGTGCAGCCGTTTGCATCAAATGTAACGGTGTTAGTCTCATACTGCATCTCCGACATCTGGCTGGCTATAAAGCGCTCATATATAAGCTTATACAGCTTGAACTGATGGGGCGTGAGCGAGTCCTTCACCTCTGCCGGAGTAAGCGCCACATTTGCAGGGCGCACGGCCTCATGCGCATCCTGCGCGCCCTTGCGTCCCTTATATATATTAGGCTTTTCGGGAACATATTTTGCGCCGAATCTACTCTCGATAATGGCTCTTGCAAGCGCTTGAGCTTCTTCCGATACACGCACGGAGTCGGTCCTCATGTAGGTTATAAGACCTGTTACTCCCCTGTCCTGAAGCTCTATACCTTCATAAAGCTGCTGTGCGACAAGCATTGTGAGCTTTGCCGTGAAGCCAAGCTTCCTTGAAGCCTCCTGCTGAAGGCTGCTCGTTGTGAACGGAGCGGGCGCATGGCGTGTTTTTAACGCAGTTTTTGCGTCAGTAACAATGAATACTGCTCCTGTTGCCTTGTCTACTACGCTTTGAGCCTCAGGTTCGTTTTTTAGCTCAATCTTTTTATCGCCATAGCCGTAGAATTTGGCTTCAATGAGCTTTCTTATCCCCTTTTCCTTAAGGCTTGCGGTAACGCTCCAGTATTCGTCCGCAACGAAATCGTTTATCTCCTGCTCTCGGTCACATATTATTCTTGTGGCAACTGATTGCACGCGGCCTGCGCTCAACCCTTTTCTCACCTTTGCCCAGAGTATGGGGCTTATTTTGTAGCCAACGAGCCTGTCGAGCACGCGCCTTGCCTGCTGAGCGTCAACAAGCTTCATATCTATGCTACGCGGGTGATTTACCGAGTTTTTGACCGTTTTTTCGGTGATCTCGTTAAACACTATGCGGCAGTTGGAATCGGGATCGAGCTTGAGTATATGCGCAAGATGCCAGCTTATAGCTTCTCCTTCCATATCAGGGTCGGTTGCGAGAAGGATATGCTTTGCGCTCTTAGCTTCCTTGCGTATACGCTCAAGCACGTCTCCCCTGCCCCTCAGCGTGATATACTTTGGCTCAAAGTCATTTGCTTCGTCAACGCCAAGCTGGCTTTTGGGAAGATCGCGGACATGGCCGTTTGAGGCTACGACCTTATATTTACCGCCTAAAAATTTGCCTATAGTCTTTGCCTTTGCCGGCGATTCGACTATAACAAGATTGTCAGCCATAGGTTATCCCTCCAACAAAAAAGCACTTGTTTTTATAAATCGCTCACAGAGAATAAAGTCTGCCTGGCGATTGCTTAATTATTCCTGAAAACTCCATCTCTGTCAAGGTTGAATTTAATTTGCCGGCATCAAAGCCCGTAAGTTCCGCCAATTCGTCATATGTCCTTTCACACGCAATAAGCAGCCTGTGTATAAGCTGCTGCTCAAAAGGAAGCTCTGAGGGCGCAACGGCTTTCCTTTCAACGCTCCTTGGCTTCATTCCGTATTCCTCAAGCACATCTTGTGCGCTTAATGTTATTTTCGCCATGCCTTCACGAATAAGGTCGTTGGTGCCGCCGCTCAATTCATCGCTTACCCTTCCTGGAACGGCAAAAACGTCCCTTCCCTGCTCAAGCGCGCAGTCAACAGTTATCGAAGTGCCGCTTTTTGTTCTTGCTTCTACCACGACGACTCCCTTTGAAAATCCGCTTATTATCCTGTTCCTCATCGGGAAATGGCTCGGCTTAGGCCCGATACCGGGCATAAACTCGGATACTACGGCGCCCCTTTCGGCAATAAGCTCATAAACATCTCTGTTCACGCTTGGATATACAACATTAGGGCCGGTGCCAAGCACGGCTATCGTTGGATAGTCGTTGCCCTCGGCGTCAAGCGCGCCCTCCGCAGCTACCCTGTCAAGCCCGTAGGCAAGCCCGGATACTATGCATGCTCCGGCAGAGGCAAGCTCTTCTGCAAGCTCGCGCGTCACTCTTCTTCCATAGTCGGAAGGCTCCCTTGCGCCGACTATGGCGATAGGCAGCCTCAATTCCGGATAAAGCGTACCCTTATAGTACAATACTGCCGGCGGATCGTATATGTTTTTCAGCAATATCGGATAGTTTTCAGAATACAATGTGGAAACCTTGACGTCAAGCTCGTCAAGCCGGTTGATTATTCGTTCAATATATCTTTCATTTGCATGAGCCTGAATGTTTGAAAGCTTTTCATCATCAAGAAATCTCATTTTGGGAAGCTTGCCCTTTGCGGCTGCGCGGAATACTTCCTCAACGCTGCCGTCAAAAGCTTCAAGCATGCGCCTTACCCTTGCCGAGCTTGAGCCAAGATTCACGCTGAGCCAAAGCAGCAGCCGTTCCTGAGATGTAAGCACGCTTTTCATCGGATATCGCCCCAATATTTGGATTCAAGGCTCCTGTATTGTATGGCTTCGGCTATGTGCTGGGCCTGTATGTCGCCTCCGCCGTCAAGGTCGGCGATGGTCCTTGATACCTTCAAAAGCCTTGTATACGCCCTTGCGCTCAGCTTAAGCGATGCGAAGGCCTTCTTCATAAGAGCTTCCGCTTCGCCGGTAAGCACGCAGTATTCCTTCATCAACTTGCTTGTAAGCTGAGCGTTGAACAGTATGCCATGCTTTTGATAACGCTTTGCCTGTATATCTCGCGCCTTGTTGACCCTTTCCCTTATCCGGCTTGAACGCTCGCCGCTGCTTCTTCCGGCAATGTCGCTGTAGCCTACCTCTCCCATCTCAACATGTATGTCTATCCTGTCAAGCATAGGTCCGCTTATGCGGTTGCGGTAACGCTGTATCTGCTGCGCCGTGCAGCGGCATGCGTTTATGCGGGAGCCATAGTTGCCGCATGGGCATGGATTCATTGCGGCAACAAGCATGAACTGCGCAGGATATGTGCTTCTTGCAGCTGCCCTTGTTATGGTAACGAATCCGTCCTCAAGAGGCTGGCGAAGAGCTTCCAGCGTATCTTTCCTGAATTCAGGGAACTCGTCAAGAAAAAGCACGCCAAAGTGCGCAAGGCTTATCTCACCCGGCATAGCCCTGGTTCCGCCGCCTATCAAAGAAGCTGAGGAAGCCGTATGGTGCGGCGACCTGAACGGCCTCTCGGTAACTATGCCGTTTGTACCCTTTATTGCGCCCGTGACCGAGTGTATTTTGGTTATTTCAAGCGCTTCTTCAAATGTAAGCTCAGGCAATATGGACGGTATGCTCCTTGCAAGCATTGTTTTGCCGGAGCCAGGCGTGCCAACGAGCAAAAGGTTATGCCCGCCGGCAACCGCTATCTCAGCAGCCCTTTTTGCGCCCTGCTGGCCCTTTATATCCGCAAAGTCCTGAGCATAGGTTATGCTCGCCCTGTCCCAGCGTCTTGGTTCATAAACATTGATTTCTTCTTTTCCTGTTATGCCGTTTACAACGCTTTTTAAGTCCTTTGCCGGAATTATGCTTATGCCCTCAATATAAGCTGCCTCCGCCGCGTTTTCTTCCGGAACAACGGCTTTTGTTATGCCGTCCTTATATGCGCCTATGATCATGGGCAAAACGCCGGGTATCGAACGCACGGTGCCGTCAAGTGCAAGCTCGCCTATGAACATGTATTTATCGGCCTGTTCCTGCTTTATCTGACCTGTTGCAGTAAGAAGGCCTATCGCTATAGGAAGGTCGTAAAACGAGCCTTCCTTGCGCATATCCGCCGGAGCAAGATTAACGGTTATCCTTCCAACAGGATAAACAAAGCCGCTGTTTTTAATTGCCGCCCGCACACGTTCCTTGGATTCGCGTACGGCGGCATCGGGAAGGCCGACGGTTTCATAGGCAGGAACCCCTCCAGAAACATCAGCTTCAACTGTGACCGAAAATCCGGCAAGTCCCATGAGTCCGTAGCTTTTAATCCTTGAAAGCATAAGCGATCCTCCGGCTCGAGTATTATTTTATGTTAAACTGATTATTTATCTCCGGTTTCCTCCGGGTGCGTTTCCTTATTGAATACCAACAGCTTGGTGCCGGCAAAGTTTGCTATTGCTGAGAAGATCGAAGCGGGTATCTTGCATATCATGTCGCTTCCTATCGTTATCGCCTTGCCGAATATGTTCAGGCTTACGTCCTGATCTATGCCGAGAGGATTCTTGCATAGCCACAGCACCGCAAGCGATACGCCCAAAGAAAGAACGTTTACAACAATGAACATCACTATTGTGTGGAAGGTATGGCTGCGCTCTTTCCTAAACGTCCAAAACGAGTTCCAGATATAGCTGTTAAGTATGCCGGCCGTGTATGAAATCACCTGCGCTATTATATAATTCACGCCAAGCCTTGTGAGCAGATAGAACACTACAAAGTCCACAACGGTGTTCGTTACGCCTACAACGCTGAATTTGAGGAACTGCCATATGGTATTCTTTGCGTCTTTTTTCATCAATACTACCTCTATTATGCATCAGTATCCCAAAAATGTCCAGCTTGGGAGCCATTCAAGCATTTTGATATAATTCTTTGAGCATATTATGCCAGTAATTGCCGGATAAAACAGGGCGAACAGCGCTATAGCGGCGGCCAGCCATATCCACTTGAGCCATCTGTATTTTTCGTCCTTTTGCTCCTTAAACATAAGCGCGCGCACCGATATAAGCACGATGAACGGCACGGAAGCAAAGTAATGGTATATAAACGTACAGCGCGGCACAAGCACCCACGGTATGTATTCAGCCGCAAGGCCGATAAGCAGTACTGCCCATTCCTTATCCGGTTTTATTCTGCCGCGTATCAGCTTTATTATTACGGTTGCGGTTACGACGCAGGATACCCACCATACGGCAGGGTTGCCCATTGCAGATATGGTGCCTATGCAGCCCTCCGGCACATCGTATGTAACATAGTACCACATCGGCCTAATTATGAGCGGCCACTGCCACCAGGGCGATTGATACGGGTGTGTGGCCTTAAGTCCGCTATGGTAGCTGAACATAAACTGCTGCACGCCCCATATGCCATTAAGGTCGTAGTGCTCCTCGCACAGTACATATGGTATATAGGAAGCAAGATATATGACTACCGGCACAAGAATATAGAATACGCAGCACCATAGCAGCGTTTTTATAGTATACTGCCAGAAAGGCTTAACAGCCTCGCGCTCTGCTTCATCTTTACTGTTTTTGAAGCTTCTGTATTCGATATATCTCTTGATGAGCGATGCAAACAGTATCACCGCAAGGCCGACGCCTGCGTATATATCTATCCATTTGCTTGCCGCTCCCAAGCCGAAGAACAACCCTGCTATTCTAAGCGGTTTAAGCGTTTTCTTAAGCCCGTCAACAAAGAAGTTCATGGTGAAATACTGGTACATATAGTAATACATCAGTATTATAAAGAACACGCCGTAAACATCTATCGTGGCTATTCTTGTTTGCGTATAGTGCATGAAATCAAACGCAAACAATCCCGCGGCAACAAGCGAATAGTCGCTGTTTTTGAACAGCCTTTTTGCAAACGCGTACATTATAGGCACCATGCCAATGCCAAAGAGCGCGCCCATCACTCTCCAACCAAAGGCGTTCATGCCGAATATTGCTATGCCGAGCATTATGAACACCTTGCCGAGCGGAGGATGCGAGTTTTCATATGGCTTTATGCCGTGCAGATGCTCGTAAGCCGTGCGCGCATGGTAAAGCTCGTCAAAGTACATGCCGTACATATATGTGCGCCGCTCCGGCACCGTATCTGCCTCGTCAAAAAGAGCCTCGGCACCCTGATCCGCCGTTGCCTTGACGTAGTGCCTTTCATTATCAAACAACGCTATCTCGTTAAACCATACTGAACCTGAGTTTACTCTTAATATAAGCTTATTTCCGCTCAAACCGCCGCCTATGCTCTTCCAGCGGAACATATCGCCGTTTACCTCATCGTAGGAGACGGAATTGCCGCTTTGGTCGCATATTGTTATATTTCCGCTGTAAAGCCCACCATAGACCCAAATATCGGCTATATCAGCCTCCTCTTCAAGGGTTATGGCAATGCTGTCGCCGGCGGTGCCTGTCCAGTAGTTTTCGGGCGCAACGGTCGTACCGAGGTTGATAAGTGCAATTATCGCATAAACTGCGGTAAGCGCTATGACGAACAGCTTATCCTTTTTTGAATAATTGAGCTTGTTATCCGTTGGCTCAGGAAGCTTTATCGGCTTCTCCCGCTCAAGCTTCTTTTCCGCAAAGGCAGGACGCTTTACCCCCTTAAACACCATGTTGAAGCATGCTATAGAAAGGTAGACGAAACCTGAAAGGTTCATTATGCAGCCCAATACCATAAGCGCAGTATAATAATCCGTGCGCCATGCCCTGTGGTCTACGATTATAAAGGCAAGGCAGGCATTGAACATAGCAGCCGTGCACAGCCAGATGAAGGATACGAACAGCCGCCTGTCCCTATAATACACAAATGCGCAAAGCAGCAGAAGGAGTGCCGGTATTATATACCTTTCGTGCATAAAATGCCCAAGCTCAAACAACGCAATTGTTTGAAAAGCAGCCGAAAGCATAAGGCAGCCCTTGTTCTTATTGCGGCCCTTTATATACAAGGCGGCCGAAGCTGATATTGAAAGTATCATAAGCACCGTGCCAAGCTGAGCATATGAAAGCAGTATCAGGCCGTTATCGGCATTGGTCCAGTTTCCACCGAGCAGCGCCATAAGGTTGAAAGCTTCTATGCTGCCATAGTTATAGCTTGTGGCAGTGCCAAGTATTTTGGATAAGAACCAAAGCGGCTGCTGATTCCCCTTAAATGGCAGCGATATAAGGAATATAGCTGCAACTGCCGATAGCACCGCCGCAACGGTTTTTAGTATCTGCTTGAGCAAAGACGAATCCCTTTCGTCATATATGCGGCAGAAATAAGCTACGGCAAGCAGCGGCCCAAGCATAAGAGCCTGCGGCTTTACAACGATGGCTATGCCGTAAACAAGGCCGGAGAGTATATCCTTTTTGCTTGAAAACAGCCATATTACAAGCAGCAGCAAAAGCGCAAGTATCTGGTCTATCTGACCCCATCCGCCGCTTATGAACGCATATAGAGGATTGAGCGCCACAACTGCCGCCAGCACTAACGGCAGCCTTCCCCAGCGCTTAGCGTCCGGACAGCCGGTTTTTTCAAAATTCTTAGCAAGCTTGTAAACAACATAGGCTGAGATAAGGTCCGCTATTATCCCAGGCATCTTTGTCAGCAGTACATAAGCATCCGAGCCGTATGAAAGACTCAGCTTTTCAGCAATGCTTGCGGTAAGGCAGAGCACATACATATATCCCGGAGGATAGTCCGCAAACATGCCGGAGGTATAGAAGTTGGATATGCCGCCGTCTACTATGCGCTTGCCCCATGCCATAAAGCAGTTTATATCAGTAGAATGGCCGTAATACTTTATTGAAAGCGCTACCCTTATGGCAAAGCCCAGCAATATAAGCACACACAGTATAGGCATATCGCCCAGGCGCTTGTTCGCCGCGTCAACAGCCTTCTGCTCGGTCTCAATATGCCTTCTGTATACTATTATCCCAACAAAAGCCATAGACATTACGACGAGCATTACCTTTCCTATATATGGGAAATCGCCCTCTGTACTTTCGGAGTCGTAATCGTCATTGCCGTTTGTGTCAACGCTGACGCTTGCCGCGGAAAAATCCTCAGCCACGCCAGCGTAGCCTTCAAGCTTTTCTACAGAAACATTGTCAAACCATGCTTCCCCGCTTGAAAGCGCGCCGTATCCGCCAAGCCTTACGCAAACGGTAAGCTCATGCTGATCGCTGCCTGTTATGCCTACAAGCTCAATGGTTTGCCAATCGTTTGTCCCATAAACTCCGGCGCTTGTTGCAAGCGATTCATTGACAGAAATATTTGCTCCGTTTCCGCCGTATACTTCGCTGGTCTTTACCATGCAGCTCAGTTTATAGTAGCTGCCGCTTTCAACGTTTATCGTTTGACAAAGCCTTATGTCGTTACCTTTATTGCCGAATGAAGCAATGTGTGCGGTTCCGTTTTCAGCTGAAGCTATATTGGTATCGCCGTCTTCATACCATGCTTCCTTAAACCAGCCTTCCGGTATGCCGCCTGAATCAGCAGGCGCTTCAAAACCGCCGTTTTGTATCAGGGTATCTTCGGCCAGGACGCTAAATGCCGGCATCGCCAGCAAAAACAGTGCGACTATAATTGCGATAGTTCTTTTGTTCATCAGATTACTCCGCATACATATTATTCCTATTTTAGTATAGGATACCACATTTTGCCCTTTACAGACATATAATAGTTGAATTTCATATTGCGTTAACTAATCCGGCCTGAACGCATCCTTGAAATGAACTATATTCATGGCATCAAGATCAACTTCCACAACGTCAAACCTTGCAAAGCTGTCCGTAAGGCCAGCCTTTATCAAATACAGCTCGGCAGCTCTTATTATGTGCTTCTGCTTTGCAAACGTGACCGCTTCCCTGCCGAGTCCATAACTTGATCCGTGCCTTGATTTTACCTCAACAAAAACAACCGTATCACAATCCATGACGATAAGATCGATCTCACATCTTGCAGCGCGGAAATTGCGCTCACAATAAGCGTAACCGTTTTTTAGCAGGTATTCAAGGGCGGCGTCCTCTCCCTTTTTGCCGTTTTGCACGTTGTTCATTAAGCTCTATTTGCATGCTTGCTTATTCTGTCAATATGTTGCATAGGAAGCTCTTCCTGTGTATCGGGCAGGGGCCGTATTTTTTGATGGCGGCTATGTGCTCGGCTGTGCCGTAGCCCTTGTTTCTTTCAAAACCGTATTGAGGATAAAGCTCGGCCATTTTGATCATGTACTTATCTCTTTTTACCTTGGCGGCTATGCTGGCCGCGCCTATAAGGTAGCTAAGTGCATCGCCATGTATTATCGGGTGCTGTCTTGCGGGGATATCAAGCCCTTTCACGGCGTCAATAAGCACGTCTGAACAGGCTATCTTCATATTATAATAAGCTTCGCAAAACGCCTTTTTTGTAGCATTGAGTATATTTGATTCATCTATTTCTTCGTTGCTGCCCCAACCATAGCCTATGCCAACAGCCTGAGCTTCAATAATAGGCGCAAGCTTGCTCCTTCTTAGCGCCGTTATCTTCTTTGAATCGTTTACGCCCTCTATAAGCGGCTCAGGGGGCAATATCACACAGCATGTCACAACAGGCCCCGCAAGAGGCCCGCGGCCAACCTCATCCATCCCTGCAGCCATAATGCCGTTGGCCCAAAGCTCCCTTTCCCTTTGAGTAAGCTGAAGCAGCCTTTCCTGCTCGTTTATGCGTGCCAATGCGCTTCCTCCTCAGTATTCTTTATCCGGCGTTTCAAGCGTAACCTTGGCTATCTTGCCGGCCCTGAATTCATCAAGCGTTATCCTCGCGGCCCTTTCAGTGTCAAGTACGCCGCCCTGCAATATAAAACCTCTTGAGCGTGCTACGGCTTCAAGCAGCACATGCGGCGCCATGTCGTTTTCTATTCTCTTGTATCTTTCTTTAAGCTCGTTTGGGCATATGCTCATAAGCTCGCTCAAAAGCCCGCCTGCAAGCCTTTCTGTATCCATTATATCATCGTTTATGGAGCCTATATAGGCAAGATGCTTAGCCAAAGCCTCGTTTTCAAGCTTTGGCCACAAAAGGCCAGGCGTATCCATAAGCTCAAGATATGCCGATACCTTTACCCACTGTTTTCCCTTGGTAACGCCCGGCTTATCGCCGACCTTGGCCTTTGTTTCGCCGGCTATCCTGTTTATAAACGTTGATTTGCCAACATTGGGTATGCCAACCACCATGGCGCGCACTGTTTTCAATACGCCCTTTTCTTTCATCCTGGCAACTTTATCCGCTGTGGCAGCCTCGATAAGCGAAACAGCGGCTTTTCTTTTCGCGCCGGAGGTTGACACAAAGGCGCTCGCACTTATATTCTGCTCTTTATAGTAATCTATCCAGCGCTTTGTAAGCAGCGGCGACGCAAGGTCGCTTTTGTTTAGCAGTATCACCCTGCTCTTCTGCGCAAAAAGCGAATCAAAATCCGGATTTCTTGTAGCAAGAGGTGCGCGCGCGTCAACAAGCTCCACCACTACGTCTATAAGCTTAAGGTTTTCCTCAAGCATGCGCCGTGCTTTGGCCATGTGGCCAGGATACCAGTTTATGCTCATCTTATCTTCGTTCATCATGGCTTTCCTTATCTATTATTAGATCAATCCAGTATATACCATCAGTTGAGAAGGGTACATAAGCCCTAAAGGCCGGCTTTGGGACGTTTGTGACGTGGCTATGGCGTGCTGTATGCTCCTTAAAACCTTGCGTCCCCTTGTCAGCTGATGGTAGCGTTATAGTATAATTAAGCCCCCAAGAGGTTTTACCCATTGGGGGCCAGACTTTCTTCAGATAAGCTTATTTCTCGTCTATGCGCTCAACGACCTTGGCGGCCTTACCTATGCGATTGCGCAGATAGAACAGCTTGGCCCTGCGGACCTGGCCATGACGCAGCACTTCGATACGGCCAATACGGGGGCTGTTGTAAGGGAAGGTCCTCTCAACACCGATGCCGTAGGATATCCTGCGGACGGTGAAGGACTTGCGGATACCGCCGCCCTGAATCTTAATAACAACGCCTTCGAAGTTCTGAAGCCTCTCACGAGAGCCTTCCACAACCTTGACAAATACGCGGACGGTGTCGCCCACTTCCAGCTTGGGCAGATCTGTACGAAGCTGCTCCTTTTCAAGTTCCCTGATGATGTCTGCCATTTTTTATTTCTCCTTCCTTACAGACGTTCGTATAAGCTTTCCGCCAACATTGGACCGTCCGTTTGTCACAAAGGGCATTATAACACAGCGCCTTTGCTATTGCAAGCATATTTGCCTATTTATCTTGCTTTTCATTCATTTTTAAGGACTCAATAAAGGCTATATCCTTTTTATCGAGCTTTACCCCTTTAATAAGCTCAGGACGCCTTGAAAGCGTAAGCTCTATTGACCTGTCCCTTCTCCAGCGCTCGATAAGCGCATGGTTGCCGTTCAAAAGCACTTCAGGCACCTTCATGCCCCTAAACTCCGCCGGCCTTGTGTATTGAGGATATTCAAGCAATCCTTCCGAAAATGATTCGTTCTCTGCAGATTCGCTGCTGCCAAGTACGCCGGGTATAAAGCGCGAAATGCAGTCTATCGCCACCATTGCGGCAAGCTCGCCTCCGGTCAAAACATAATCGCCTATGGAAAGGTCCTCGTCCATAGCATATGTTACGCGCTCGTCTATGCCTTCATAATGGCCGCAAAGGAAGAGAAGCCTCTTTTCATCCGCAAGCTCCTTCGCAAGTTCAGGCGAAAGCGTGCGTCCCCTCGGCGACAGCAGTATGCGCCTTGCTTCATGCTGAGGGTCTACAGCGTCAAGGCAGGAGTATATCGGTTGCGCAAGCATTACCATGCCCGCGCCGCCTCCAAAGGGATAATCGTCGGTATTATGATGCTTGTTTTCCGAATACTCGCGTATGTCATGCAGCTTAAAATCGAGTATTCCATTATCTGCAGCGCGGCCGAGTATGCTCGCGCCCAAAACCGCAGGGAACATTTCGGTAAAGGTCGTCAGTATATCAATCCTCAAACAATCCGACCTCCTTAAGCACTTCGGCATCAAGCAGTATCTGCCGGTTTTCTATATCGGTAGACAGTACGACTCTTTTTAGTGCAGGCAGCATGAGGGTTTTCTCGCCCTTTATCACGTATACATCGTTTGCGCCCGTTTCGATAACGTAAGTTACAGAGCCAAGCTCATTGCCCTCGGTATCCTTAACATTGCAGCCGATAAGATCCTCAACAAAGTATGTGTCCTTGGGCAGCTTCATAGCATGCGCCCTGTCAACGCATACATACGCGCCGCGAAGAGCCTCAGCTTCATCGCGTGTTGAGCAGCAGGAAAGCGTCATATATATCGCATCGTCCTTAACGCCAACGTCGGAGACGGTTATAGGCTCGCGCACGCCGTTCCTTTCGATATAAGCTTCCTTAAGCTGCTTATACCGCATAAGCGAATCGGACATGGGCTCGAGCTTAACTGCCCCTTTAACGCCGTGAGGCCGCACGATGCGGCCTATCCTGAAAAATTCGCACAGCGCAGCCATGTTAGACTATCTCTACGATGTATTTCTTGTTTTCTTTGATAGAGGCGGCTTTTACCACGCAACGTATAGCCTGGGCGATTCGGCCCTGCTTGCCTATCACCTTGCCCATATCGTCCGCAGCGACGCTAAGCTCGATTATTGTAGCTTTGTCGCCTTCCTTTTCCTCTACCTTGACCTCTTCCGGCTTGTCCACTAAGCTCATTGCTATAAATTTTACAAGTTCCGTCATGGACTGCCTCCCGTTATTATTCTCCTCCGTCACTGTATCGCTCCGCTCTTCTTAAGCAGGCCGCGAACGGTATCGGTGGGCTGTGCGCCGTTCTTTATCCACTGCTGGGCCTTTTCGTTGTCTACCTTTATCTCGGCGGGGTCGGTAAGGGGATTGTAATAACCTATCTCCTCAACGAAAGCACCGTCACGGGGAGCGCGGCTGTCCGCAACCACTATACGGTAGAAAGGAGCCTTCTTGGCGCCCATACGGCGAAGTCTGATCTTAAGCATTGTTGTGTTCCTCCTGAAACAATATTTATCTCATTTTATTATAGAAAACGGTTTTACCGTAATCTTCATTATACTCTAAGCCGTCCTTATCAAAAGCCGAACGGGAAGCGCATGCGGCCTCTTTTGCCGCCCTTTTTTCCTTTGCCGGAAAACTGGCGCATCATCTTGCGCGTAGCTTCAAACTGGTTTATCAGCCTGTTGACCTCCTGTATCGTGGTGCCGCTTCCTCTTGCTATCCTTCTTCTGCGGCTCGCGTTCAGTATATCAGGTCTCCTGCGCTCCTTCGGGGTCATGCTCTTTATTATCGCCTGTGTGCGGGCAAGCTGCTTTTCGTCTATTTCCATATTGGCGAGCTTGCTTGCGTCCATTCCGGGTATCATACCCATTATGTCCTGCATGGAGCCCATTCCCTTCATCTGCTCAAACTGGTCGAGAAAATCGTCCAGCGTGAACTCATCGTTTCTCAGCCTGGCTTCAAGCTCAATTGCTTTTTTTTCATCAAATGCGCTCTGTGCCTTTTCAATAAGCGTAAGCACATCGCCCATGCCGAGTATACGGCTCGCCATTCTGTCCGGATGGAAAGGCTCTATATCGCTAAGCTTTTCTCCTGTGCCAGAGAACTTGATGGGCTTACCCGTAACCGCCTTTACGCTCAACGCTGCGCCGCCCCTTGTGTCTCCGTCAAGCTTGGTTATGATAACGCCAGTAAGCTCGAGCTTTTCATTGAACGCTTTAGCTACGTTTACAGCGTCCTGACCTGTCATAGCATCTATAACGAGCAGTATTTCCGCCGGCTGAACAGCATCCCTTATGGACTCTATCTCGTCCATCATGTTTTCGTCTATATGCAAACGGCCTGCTGTATCTATTATAACAAGGTCCTTCAGCTGACGCCTCGCTTCCTCTATGCCAAGCTTAGCAGTCTCAACAGGATCTGCCTGACCGCGCTCAAACACGGGAACACCGACCTTCGCGCCTACCGTTTTAAGCTGATCTATAGCCGCGGGGCGGTATATATCGCAGGCGATAAGCATAGGCGCTTTGCTATACTGCTTTGATAGATAGGCGGCAAGCTTTGCAGCCATCGTGGTCTTGCCTGCGCCCTGAAGACCGGCAAGCAAAATCACGCTTGGTGATTTTGAACCGAACTCTATCTTTGAGCCTGTACCTCCCATAAGGGCGGTAAGCTCTTCGTTTACTATTTTTATTACCTGCTGGCCAGGGGTAAGGCTTTCAAGCACTTCTGAGCCTACGGCTCTCTCGGTGACCTTGTTTACAAAGCCTTTTACCACCGTAAAGCTAACGTCAGCTTCAAGCAGAGCAAGCTTGACCTCGCGCATAGCCTCGCGAACTTCCTTTTCGTTCAGCTTACCCTTGCCGCTCAGCTTCTTAAAAACATTTTGCAGTTTTGAGGAAAGCCCTTCAAATGCCATCGTTTCCCTCTATCCTTTCAATAAGGGCCAATAAGCCCGTCCGCATGGTATCATCGTCGCATCGCAAAGCCATTTCTTTTATGGATGCTATAAGCTGCATATCCCTTTTAAGGAAACCAAGCTTCGCTTCATATTGCTCCAGCTGCTCTTCGCCGCGCAATATCGCGTCCCTCACAGCTTGCCTGGACACGCCCTCTCTTTCGGCTATCTCCGAAAGAGAGCAATCCTCATTAAGGCTTTGTTCAAGCATTGCGCGCTGCCTGTCGGTAAGCAGCGAGCCGTACCAATCAAGAAGAAGCCCGAGCCGCAGCCGCTTATCCATTAAAAACCTCCTGTAAAGGCTTTAAGCTTTACACCTATGTTATTATAACTGAAATCAGCAATATGTCAAGCGTTTTTTAAGCTATTGCTGCCGTATTCAAAAAGCCCAGTAAGCCTTGCCTTCAAGCTGCTTTAAGCCAAGCTTTTGCTGCAAGGATAATGATACGCCGTTTGTGCATATCACCTGGCCGTACGCTGTCTCTCCCAAAGAGAGCGCCCTGTTTATCATAAACGCTTCAAGCTCGCTTCCATAACCGTTGCCTCTGTATTCATCAAGCACCTTAAGCATGCCTATGCTGCCTTCAAGCTGCTTGCCGATAAAGCCTACGGCGTTGTTTGCGGCATCGTAGCCAATATAAAGCTCTTTTCTTGCGTTTACCATGTCAAGCTCGGCTTCATCAATATCATGATAGTTTGCTTTAACAAGATTTAGCCCAAGCTCATCGGCATTTCTGATGCTTAACTTATTGCCTGATGCAATGGGCGTATCTCCTATGTATAACATATCATAGCAGTCCATTATGCGCCTTAAGCCAAGCTTAGCCGCTATCCTGTTGCGCAGCACCATATTGTCAGTACACAGCGATATTAGCTCAATGCCATTAAGCTTGTCATACGCTTCGTCTGCATCACTGCTGCTGGCCATATGTACACGGCTCACAGTATCATAAACTATGCATGTGCTTTCGCTTCTATAAAGCATGTTGCCTGTTCCGCGCCTGAGTATTTCTTTTATCCAAACAGTTTCTTTCATTTGTAGTGCTCCGCTAAAACAAAATATCAAAGGCGGGCAAAAGCCCGCCATATCAATTCAATTTGTTCAGGAATCCTTAAGGACATCATCTATTATAGCGTTAAGCTCGTCTTCTATAGGGTCCTTTAGCTTTTCAGCTTCAGGTTCATCGCCCGCCTGATTGATTATCTCATTCACTGTCATCATGGGCGCTTCATTAGCCTCTATGGAGCTTGCTTCGGCATCGCCTCTAAGCATTGCAGTCGGCCCACAGTAATGCGTTTCGATATGGTTTTCATCATCATGCGGGTGGTCATGATGTTCCCATTCTGCATGATATTCGCCGCATCTTATGTCCATGGTATCCTCTCTCCAGTGGTGGAAGGCAGGGCCAACATGCTCCCCATCCTCTGGGTGAGAAGTGTCTGTTGTTATGCTGCTATTATCTTCATTAGCGGCTAAAGGGCGCCTTTCTATCCGGTATATGCTTTGCATAAGCTCGGCAGGGTTGTTGTAGGATTCCGGCATATCGCCGGCTGCAACGCCTGCTGAAGCTGCATATTCGCCAGCCATCTCTATTTCGTTATCCAAATTGGCATTGCTTACATAGGAGCGGAAATGTTCGGCCTGCATTGCGGCAGCCTCGGCAGCCCTTTTTAACGCGCTGTTCAACTGCCTTGCGCTTTCACGGTAGTTTTCCATATAGGCTTCTGTTTTCAGCGCGCTTTGGCGGGAATACTCGTCGGCCTCATTGCGTATAGTGTCAGCCTGCTGCTTGGCCTGCTCGATCATTTTGTCAGCCTCAAGCTTAGCGGCGGCTTTATCCTCGTTAGCCTTGGCTATTATGCGCGCCTTTTCTGCATTTGCTTCTTCAATAACCAAGGCGGCGTCTGCCTGCGCGCGTGTAAGTGCGCCGGCTATTGCGCTTTCTTTTTGCTTATATGCTTCAACCGTCGCCTTAAGCTCATTGATTAGGCTCTCCTGCTCGTCAAGCTTTGCTTTAAGCTCCTCAATAGATGCCAAAAGTTCCTTTTTCTTTCCCAACATGGCCGAATCCTCCCTTTTATTATTAGTCTATACTCAAAAAATCATGCGTTCCTGCTTGGGCTGCTTTGCGCTTTCCGGCAGATCAAACCCCATATGCTGGTATGCGGCGGGCATGGCTATCCTTCCCCTTGGCGTGCGCGCTATGAAGCCAAGCTGCAATAGATACGGCTCATACACATCCTCTATCGTAGCGGCGTCATCGCCGGTTGCAGCGGCTATAGTATCAAGCCCCACGGGCCTGCCGCCAAATTTGACTATCATGGTAGTCAATATCCTTCTGTCAACAGAGTCGAGGCCAAGCTCATCTATTGAAAGCATGTCAAGTCCGGCTCTTGCGGTCTTAAGATCTATCCTGCCTTCTCCACGTACCTCGGCATAATCTCTTACGCGCTTGAGCAGCCGGTTTACTATTCGCGGTGTTCCGCGTGAGCGTGAGGCTATCTCTATAGCTCCCTCCCTGTCTATTGGTATATCGAGTATGCCTGCGCTCCTCACAATTATTTCAAGCAGATCCTCGGGAGCATATGGCTGAAGCTGCTCTTTTATGCCAAACCTGTCCCTTAAAGGGGAGGTCAAAAGTCCCATACGCGTGGTTGCGCCAATAAGCGTAAAATGCGGAAGATCAAGCCTTATTGAATGCGCGCTCGGACCCTTGCCGATTATTATATCAAGCGCGTAATCCTCCATTGCAGGATAGAGCACTTCCTCAACGGTAGCGTTTAGCCTGTGTATCTCATCAATAAACAGCACGTCGCCCGGAGCGATGTTCGTTAGTATTGCCGCAAGCTCGCCCTTATGCGATATTGCAGGCCCGCTCGTTATATGCAGCGTTCCGCCCATCTCGTTTGCGATTATTGAAGCAAGCGTAGTTTTGCCTAAGCCGGGAGGCCCGTAGAACAGGGCATGATCAAGCGGCTCACCTCGCCTTTTTGCAGCTTCAATATATATCTGCACATGCTCCTTCACTTCGCTTTGGCCTATATACTCTTTAAGATATTTTGGCCTTAAGCTGAATTCACTGGCTTCGTCCTCCGCAAGCATTGATGATGAAATAAGCCTGTCTTCTGCCGGCATCTTGCTCACCTTTTATTCTTTCTGGCAATCTCCCTAAGGGCGCCCGTAATCATATCCTCTACCCTGTCGCAATCCTCAACGGCAGCAACGGCCCTTCCTGCGCTTACGCCATCATAGCCAAGCGATACCAGCGCCGCAACGGCTTCGCTCCTTATGTCCATAGAGCCGCTGCCATTAGCGCCGCCTGTTGTGGCGCCTGCTGCGGCGTCATCAGCCGTTACTTTTTCCTTAAGCTCCAGCAGCACCCGTGCGGCTGTTTTTCTGCCCATGCCGGATACCTTATCAAACGCGGCTGCATTTTCAGTGAGTATTGCAAGCGTTATATCCTGTACGCTCAATACGCTCAATACGCTCAGCGCAAGCTTTGGCCCTACCCTTGTAACGCCAATAAGCCTCCTGAACATAGCCCGCTCTTCCTTAGTCTCAAAGCCGTAAAGCGCCATAACGTCCTGCGAAGCGGCAATATGGAAATGCGTATACAGCTTGTGGCGATCGCCAGCCCTTAGCTGCTTAATCGTCTGAGAGGAGCATAAAAGCTCATATCCCACGCCGTTTGCCTCAATTATCGTCCTGTCCGGCAGCACCTCATCAACAATGCCGTTTATATGCGCATACATATCATAACACTCTCCGTTTGCTATTTTATGCGGAATGTTTCCGCAGCTGGGCCGGCAGTGTTGGCGTGGCACAGCGCCGCAGCCAAAGCATCCGCCGCATCGTCCGGCTTGGGCACGGAGCTGAGCGAAAGCAGCAGCTTTATCATCTGCTGTACCTGCTTTTTGTCCGCATGCCCATTGCCCGAAACGGCGGATTTTATCTGCATGGGCGTGTATTCATAAAGCGGCAGGCCCGCCTGCTGTGCCGCAAGCAGCGCTATGCCTCTGGCAGCGGCAACTTGCAGCGCCGTCGTCGTATTCCTTGCAAAAAACAGCTCCTCAAAAGCAACATGGTCGGGCTTATAAAGCTTTATAAGCTCGTTTGTGCCAATATATAACCGCTCAAGCCTTTCCGGAAAAGGAGTGTGCGCCACAGTCTCTATCACTCCATAGTCTATGGCTTTTGACCTGACGCCCTGCGTAGATATAACGCCATAGCCAAGTATGGCATAGCCCGGGTCGATGCCTAAAATGATCAAATCTGCGCCCCCATATACTTATGTTATTATATTGTAACATGGCATGAGCCGGCGCACAAGACGATATTTGGCGATGTGACGTCACCGTATTGTGCTATAAATTATGCTTCTATGCTTTCCATAAACTCGTTTATTTCTCTCAAAGATGAAAACATCATGCCGTCATGCATAAGCGCTTTCGTTTCATCGTCCAATTTGGATATGTCCATATCCAATTCAAGCACTACGCTATCTTCAAACGTGTTTTCGTCCCTTTTATGCACCTCAAGCTTATTTCCGCCTTTAGCGGTATAAAGCACGTAATGCTCGGGGCAGCAGCCTTTATCCTCCTTAACAAGGCATATGTTAGCAGATGTGAACAGCTTTGCGGAATAGTCGCTATACGCTTCTTTTACCTGATCCTCGGTCATGCCGGTTATATCGAATACCGGCTTTTCATTAAGCTCGTGTCCGCAGCCCAGGAAGCGTACCTTCCATTCAACGTTAGTGCTTTTTAGCGCGGTCATCTCGCGCTGTGTGCTTACCTGAAAGCTGGGCGCTTGTGTTTCTTCGGCAGGTACTATTATGTTTTTATCCTCAGGCTCGTCGATATTTCTCATCTGCGCGGCAAGCAAACCGAGACATGCTCCTATGGCTATAAGCACAACGCCATACAAGACCCTTTTGAATATGCCGTGCACAACGATATTCTTAAAAAACATGGTTTAAGCCTCCTTATTTGGGCTAAGTTTTCCCCAAACGGCTCGGTTTTATACTGGTTTATATGAAATGATAATAAGCTTATAAGCTAAAAAAAGCGGCGCAAAGACCACTTCGGTATCATCGGTATTTCAGTCTGTCAAAAACCCCCTTATGTTCAATCCGGCTCTGACGACATGTGCGTCAAAACGGATGAAACCCCAGAGGTTTTCGTACTTTGCGCGTTTTGCCGCCCGGGAGCGTGAGCGAGAGGCAAAACCCGCAAAACTCAAAAAAGTGGCGTTCAGCCACTTTTTTGACACTCTGATTTAGTTTTTGTTTAATCGCCATAGAAATTATAGTCCGCTTCGCCGCCAACGGTTTGTGAACCAAGGCTGTTAAGGTCGGCAAGCACAAGCTCGGTCTCGTAGTATTCCCCTGCACGCCAATACTTAAGCGTCAACTTGTCGCCAACGAGCATACCCTTTATAAATGCAACGAACTCCTCCTGCGAAAGGCCGGCCGTACCATTAACCTCAACAATTATATCATTCGGTTTTAACCCGGCTTTATGGCCAGGACCGGCCTTTGTCACTGTCGATATAAGTATCCCCACGGGGGTATCATATTTCTCTGCATACATCTCGGACCAAGTAAGCACGCTTATGCCTATGCCAGGCCTAAGTACCCTGCCTTCGAGTATCAGCGTAGATGCGACCCTCATCGCCTGGTCTATAGGCAACGCAAAGCCTATGCCCTCAGCTCCTATAGCGTTGCCGTATTCATCATAGCTTGCGGTTACGGTTTTTGCGGAGACCATACCTATTACTTCGCCATTCATATTTATCAGCGGACCGCCGCTGTTGCCTGGGTTTACCGCCGCATCGGTTTGGATATAATCGTTTGTCACGCCGTCTATGTTAACGCTTCTTGCTGTGGCGCTGATTATGCCGAATGTTGTGGTCCCGGCAAGCTCGCGCCCTGTCGGGTCGCCTATGGCTATAACGAATTCGCCCACTCTTGCGGAATCGGAATCGCCAAGCTTAACTGCCTTAAGCCCCTTCTTGTCCACTTTGATCACGGCAACATCGCTGCTGTTGTCAAAGCCGACAAGCTGAGCCTCGCACTCCTCTCCGTCAACAAACATCACGCCTAGCTTTGTTGCCCCGTCAACAACATGCGCATTTGTCAGTATATAACCCTCAGACGATATCACAAAGCCTGAGCCGGAGCCAAACTCAAGATCGCGCAAGTATTCTTCGCTGTAGCCATAGTTGATTATGCCAACAACGCTTTCGCTTATCTGGTCAACTATGTCGAGTATGGGATTTGCGTTATCCGTTATTTGAGGAGCAACACCGTCAAAAACGGGAAGCTTGCCGACAGGAGGTATAGGGGTTACGCTCGGATCTGAAGCTATGCCGGTATCCGGCCTGGTGCTCTGTTCAGGAGCCGGAGTAGCTTCAGGCGTAGGCAGAAATTCTTGAAAATAAGGCGTATCATGCGGCTTTAGATTAGTGTCGGTATATACTATATTAAGCTTTGGCAGCAGGATAGCGCTTAACAGCGCGCCGACAAGGGTGAATACGATCGCCGTTACAACATAGCCGCCTATGCCGCGCTTTGGCGGTTTCGGGTTCTGCTGAGGGTTGCTGTTATAGCTATCGTAATAGTAATTTGGATACTCCATAAGTGTTTACCTCCGTTGCGAGGGACTTGCTTTTGGCTTCCCCTGCTGTTCATATAGTTTAAGCGTCAGCGTGAACGTAGCTCCTTCGCCGGGCGGAGAAGATGCTGTGATGGTCTGTCCGTGCTGCTCAATTATTCTCTTTACTATGCTAAGGCCAAGCCCTGACGATGAGCCTGAAGGCGTATGCGCTTTTTCAGCCTTATAAAAGCGATCGAACACATATGGCAGATCTTCCGGAGATATACCATCCCCTTCGTCGATAACGCTTATCACAGCAAGCTTTTTATCCGTTGCTATCTTTACCGTGAGCTTGCCGCCATCAGGCGAAAACTTGATCGCGTTATCAACAAGATTGCGTATGACCTGCGCGATTTGGGATTGATCGGCCTCCACTATCGTGTGCTCCGCCGCAAAGTCCATAGCTACATCAATGTGCTTTGCGTTTATCCTGGCTTCAAATGTAAGCAGGGTCCTTATAACAAGCTCGTTCAGATCAAATGGCTCAAGCTTAAGCTCGTATTGGCCGGATTCTATCCTTGCAAGGTCAAGAAGGTCGTTTACCATTCCGGTCATGCGCTTACATTCGCCTATAACTATGTCAAGATACTTTGGCTGATCCTCTGGGGCGATGGTACCATCCTGCATAGCCTCAAGGAAGCCGCGCATGCTTGTTAGCGGGGAGCGCAGCTCATGAGAAACGTTTGCTACAAAGCTTCTTCTTGATTGCTCAAGCGCGTTTATCTCGTTCGCCATATCGTTGAAGCTTTGGCCGAGCTGGCCAACTTCATCCCTGCTGGTTATGCTGACCCTTGCTTCATAATCTCCGCGTGAGAAGCGGTTTATGGCGTTGTTCATATCAACTATAGGCTTTGTCATGCGTCCAGTAATGTATGTTACCGCAAGAAACGCCAAAATGACGGCTACGCATGCCGAAAGCAAAACATCGAGCGATACCTGTTTTATGGAATCGTTAGTACGGCTCATGTCTGTGTGAAAGAACATGGCGCCTATAGTCTTGCCAGCTTCATCAACTATTGCGCGGCTAAGTGTCATTATAGATATATTGCCAACGGTGAATCTATCAGAGCTTATTTCAATATCCGTACCCTGCTCCATCACCCTTTTTGCTTCTTCACTCAGGTCGGCATCGCTTAACGTTTCCCACTTGTTTGAGCTTTGCTCATCGCGGAATATCACCTTTCCGTATGCAGAATCCTTAAAATAAAGCTGTAGCATGGCATCGTATTTGCGCATGGTGGTAAGCAGGCTGTCCTTTGCAACGGAGCGCTTTTCGCCGTCTATGTACTGAGTAACTATTACACGGTTTATCTCCTCAGCTTCACGCCTGAGTTCATTCTCTGTTTCGCCTATATACTGGTTCTTGAACATTGCGCCTATGGTTATGCCAAGAAGCACCACAACAAGCAGCACGATAGCCAGATATGTGCTTAACATTCGTGAGAACAAAGTATTGAATATACCCTTGCTCATTCAGCCTCCAAGCTTAAAACCGTTTATTTTGAAGCTTCAAACTTATAGCCAACTCCCCACACCGTTTTAAGCTCCCATTCAGGTCTTTCACCTATCTTTTCGCGTATGCGCTTAACATGCACGTCTACCGTGCGCGAATCGCCAAAAAAGTCAAAGCCCCATACCTGCTCAAGCAGCTGCTCCCTTGTAAACACCTTGCCTTCCCTTGACGCTAAGAAGAAAAGAAGCTCTATCTCCTTGGGCGGCATGTCGAGCGGCCTGCCGTCAAGAGTTACCGAATAATTATCAAGCGATACGGTAAGGCCGGGGAAGCGAATCTCCTTTTCGTTTTCTGGTGCGGAGCTTCTTCTAAGCACGGCCTTTATTCGCGCGAGCAGCTCCTTAGCTTCAAAGGGCTTGGGAATATAATCGTCCGCGCCAAGCTCAAGCCCTTGTATCCTGTCGAGCGTGTCGCCCTTTGCAGTGAGCATTATTACCGGAACAGTGCTTTCGGCTCTTAGCTTTTCAAGCACGGTCCACCCGTCCATGCCAGGAAGCATAACGTCAAGCAGCACAAGCGTAGGCTTTACACCATGGAATGATTCTATCGCCGCATCTCCCCTTGTGCAGGTCGCCACCGTGTAGCCTTCCTTTTTCAGATACATCTCAATTATTGCCAGTATGTTAGTATCGTCATCGACTACCAATATCACGTTGTTCTCCATGTATACCTCCCTCATCGGTATTCGGCGCCAAATTGCGCCAAATCTCTTATGTTATAATAACACTCATTTATGAACACGGTATGAATACAGGCAAAATGCCCTATTTAGTTTACTTTTGGCTTACTTTTTAAGCGTTACTACCGTAACGCCGGCATCGCCCTCGCCGTAGCTGCCCATGCGGTACCCCTTTACCAGCGGGTGACGCTTCAAAAACGCCTGTATTCCGCTCCTCAATGCGCCGGTACCCTTGCCGTGTATTATGTTAACTTCAGTAAGGCCGGCGTTGTAAACATCGTCAAGATATCTGTCCACTACAATATTGGCCTCGTCAACAAGCATGCCGCGCACATCAAGCTCAAGCCCAACCTGCTTGCCCGCACCAAGCCCGACCTTGCCGCCTGAGGCCGCAAGAGGCTTCTTTTCTTCTATAAGCCTAAGGTCGTTAAGCTTTACCGTAAGCTTCATAACTCCGGCCTGCACAACAACGTCCCCTTTAGCGTCCGGCGCGCTCAATACGGTTGCCTTCTGGTCGAGTGTGACTATGTTGACCGTGTCTCCGCTGCGCACGGTTTTAGGGGGATTGGAGTTATCCTCCTTGGCTATAGCCTCTTTTTCATTAACAGCGTTTTCTTTCGCCCTTAAGGTATCCCTTGCGTTTTGTATAGCCCTGTCGGCAGCGCTCCTGTCTATATCCTTTATGGAGCGTATCTCAACTATAAGCTTCTCCATTTCACGCTTCGTCTCGGCAACTATGCGCTTTGCTTCCTCCTTGGCTTTGGCTTGCAAGCGGCTCCTGTCGTCATTAAGCTTGCGCCTTTCACGTTCGGCATCGGCACGCAGCTTTTCAAGCTCAGCACGCGCTTCCTCGGCCAGCTTGCGCTCTTCCTCCGCGATCCTGTGCTGAGACTGAGCGCTGGATATTATATCCTCAAACCGGACGTCCTCGCCCTTAAGCAGGCTTTTGGCGTTGCTTATTATCCTATCCGGCAGCCCAAGGCGCGATGATATCTCAAATGCATTCGATTTGCCTGGGATACCGATATAGAGCTTATACGTAGGACAAAGCTTATCCACATCGAACTCCATGCTCGCATTCTCCATGCCTTCGTGCGTCATGGCAAAGGCCTTTATCTCACTGTAATGCGTTGTGGATACGCAGATGCAGTGCCTGTCGTTCAAGTCCTCAAGTATGCTCATGGCAAGCGCAGCGCCTTCTATAGGATCCGTGCCGGCGCCAAGCTCGTCAAGCAGCACAAGCGAGTTTTCGTCCGCCTTATCAAGTATTCCCACAATGTTCTTCATATGCGAAGAAAACGTTGAAAGCGACTGCTCTATTGACTGTTCGTCGCCGATATCGGCGTATATGCTTTGAAACACCGGAAATTCGCTGCCTTCGTTGGCAGGCACAAATATTCCGCTTTGCACCATAAGCGAAAACAGGCCGACTATTTTAAGCGTTACTGTTTTGCCGCCGGTATTCGGCCCGGTAATTATGAGCGAGCGATAATCGCGCCCTATCCATATGTCTATAGGCACGACCCTGTCAGAGGGAATGAGCGGATGCCTTGCGCGCACTATCCTTATGTAGTTTTCGCGGTTAAGCTTGGGCATTGTTGCGTTAAGCTCACGCGAAAGCCTTGCCTTGGCAAAAACAAGGTCTATACTGCCAAGTATGTTAAGATCCTCGCGTATCTCGCTGGCATAGGGAGCAAGCATTGCCGTAAGCTCGGTCAAAATACGCTCTATCTCCTCAGCCTCCTCCGCAAGCAGCTTCTTGTATTCGTTGCCAAGCTCAACAACGGCTGCAGGCTCAATAAACAGCGTGGCTCCGCTGCCGCTTTGGTCATGTATAAGTCCCGGCACCTGCTGCCTGTATTCCTGCTTCACCGGTATGACGAACCTTCCGTTCCTTATAGTTACAAGCGGCTCCTGCAAATACTTTTGATATGAGCTTGAACGTATCATGCTGTTCAGCTTTTCGCGTACCTTTTCATTGGCAATCCGCATGCTCCTGCGTATGCGCGAAAGAGCAGGAGAAGCGCCGTCAAAAATCTCGTCCTCGCTTATTATGCAGCGGTTTATCTCCTCTTCCGCGCTCCTGTGCGTTGTGAGGCAGCTTGCCATATTATATAGATAGCTGCCTTCATTTTCCTTTGCAAGCGTTTCCTTTGCTATACGCGCCGCCTTCAGGCAGCTTGCTATACCCAAAAGCTCGCCGGTTGAAAGGAACAGCGCCGCATGCGTTCTTTCAAGGCAATGCCGCATATCCGGAAAATCATCTACAGGTGAGCGGCCGGTCCTGTAAAACAAGGTCTCAGCCTCGGCGGTCAGCTTAAGCTCGCGCTCAACCTCGTCAAAGTCGCCTGAAGGCTCCATGCTTTCAACAAGCTCTCTCGACACGCAGCAGGAAGAGCGATCCTTGAGCATTGAAAGTATTTTATCGTATTCAAGCGTTTTCAAAACACGTTTGTCCATATTATCATTCTCCGTATGTTTGAAATAGATTATAACATAACAAACTGCACTTTGTCATTCGAATAAAAAACGGACGGAAACAGAACGCTCCGGCCGCGCAATGACTTATACACGATATAGCATAGTTTAGATAGATGTTTTAGTGGGTAGGCGTTTCCTGCTTTGCCGCAAAGGGACGCTTAACCGGCGCTGAAGCGCTGTTGCGCCTTGGCATTTCCCTAAGATCCGAAATGCGCTGGTCAAGCGCCTCATAATCGCTGCGGAGCTTGGTAAGCTCGTCCGCCATATTAAGAGCCGCGAGCAGCACACAGTTGCCCGTGCTGAGCATAGGATAAGTGCGCTTTACAGCGTCCACCCTTGCATTTACCATATCGGCCAAAGAATCCATATACTGCTGGCTTTCGTCGCCGGTGAGCTTGAATTCCTGACCGGCTATACGCACGATAGTGCGATTGTTATCCATATACAACACCTCGTGTAGATTATACTATGTATTGTATCAACTTTCAACCTTTTTCAACCATATATTGTAGCAAAAGGCTGAAAAGCTCATTCATTATAAAGCTCTATGCTTATTGCCACCATTCTTTCGGCTTTGGAGCCGACTGTGTATACCTTGAATTTGGTACCCATAGCTTCGAATGAATTCACCTTTGCGCTTTCTGCTGCCGATACGGCTGCACTTTCAAGAAGGTTCAGCGTGCTGTCAAGCTGATATGTGCTGCCGTCGTTTACGGCTATCAGCAGCGCCTGGAGCATCTGCCGGACGTCTTCGTTTTGCTGCTGATATTCTTCGTTGTTTTTCTTTTGAATATACTCTTCTATCGGGCTGAGCTCTCCTTTTGAGACTTCTGGAACGGCAGGCGGCATATACTCTATTGTGAGCGAGCTTACGATGCCGTCTTCGATTTTGAACGTTGTTTCGGCTTCAATAGCTTTGCCTGTTACTCTATACTCTGACTTTCCAATATCGGCATATGTGTTTACAGCGCTCGCTCCTGACCAGTTTTCAAGCATCGCAGTAATGATATCCTCTGGAGCGCAGGGTACAGAGCCGTTGCGTTCTTCATTGCAAGCATTATCTCCGTTTAAGGATACTTGCGTTTCAGCGGCTTCAACGCCTATCGAAGCCAAGAATGATTTGCCCTTATCGGATATCAAAAACAACACCGCGCCAACAAGCACTACCACCGCCATAAACAATGCGGAGGCGCTCTTTTCCTTGCTTTTTGTGTTTTTACCGCTATCCATTCAAGCATATCCTATCTATAAGCTTATCTATATCAAGCGCTGGATCGTGACCGGCTTTTTTTAGCGCCGCAATGAACCAATCTGGAATAGGGGCCCAAAAAGTCACAGCTTCCTGTGTTGAGGGGTGCTTTAGCGTAAGCCTTGCCGCATGCAGAGCCTGACCGTATAAACCAAGCTGATTCCTTTCAGGGCCATAAACGCTGTCCCCCGCGACAGGGTGCTTGATATGCGCCATATGCACTCTTATCTGGTGCGTGCGGCCGGTTTCAAGCTTTGCAGCTATAAGAGTATGATTGCCCAATCTTTCAAGCACATAGTAGTGGGTGACGGCGTTTCGTCCGTCCGGCCGAACAGCCATACGTTTTCTATCCGTTTTGTGGCGGCCTATAGGCGCATCGACGGTGCCGCAATCCTCCTTTATGTTGCCGTTAACAAGCGCAAGGTACAGCCTGCCGGCTTCATGCGTTTTCATCTGCGCGGCAAGGCTCCTGTGTGCAGCGTCATTTTTTGCTATAACTATAAGTCCGGATGTCAGCTTGTCTATCCTATGCACTATGCCCGGGCGCATCTCACCGCCTATGCCGGAAAGGTCCTTTATGGCATACATTATAGCGTTTACGAGTGTGCCTGTCTCGTTTCCTGGCGCCGGGTGTACCACCATTCCCTTTGGCTTGTCTATTACGGCAATATCCTTATCCTCGTATACTATGGATATCGGTATGTTTTCGGCCTTAAGCTCCGTACTTTCGGGAAGGGATATAAAAAGCTCCACCTCGTCCCCTTTTTTGAGCTTAGCTCCGGCTTTTGTTTCCTCACGCCCATTTACGCTTGCATCGCCGTCATCGATCATCCTGCGGATAAAGGAGCGCGTTTCCCCGCTTATAGCTGCAAGGAAAACATCGAGCCGTTCCCCGCCCTCGGCACTGGCTTTCAGTGTGCGGCCGTATTCATTGTATTCTATTGTAACTGCCGGCGCTTGCTCCACTTAAGCTCAATTCCCCTCTTTTTTATCGTTTGCATCGTCGTTACGAGATTCGTGCTTTTTGTTAAGCGAATCGATATATGCTTTTCCTTTAAAGAATAACACGTCTATAACGAGCAATGCCACGCCTATGCATATTGCGCTATCCGCCACATTAAATACCGGAAAATCTATAAGCTCAAAATAAAGCATGTCCCTTACATAGCCAAGTATCGCCCTGTCTATAAAGTTGCCCAAGGCTCCTGCAAGTATAAGCGCAAGAGAGATGTGCATGGCGGCAGGCATACGCTTATACTCCTTTATCATAAAATATATAAGCGCAGAGCATGTGATAATGGTAGCTATCAAAAAGAACACCCTTGCGTTTTGCAGCATGCCGAACGCCGCTCCCCTGTTTTCAACATAGCTTATGGAAAACACGCCTTTTATCACATCTATTTTTTCGCCAAGGTCAAGCGCGCTTGCGCAGCTTATTTTAGACCACTGATCTATTATCAAAACGATTATTACTATTATTACGCTAAGCATCAATTTCTCCCAACAGGTGATTTTTTAGATATTGTAACACGCATCATGGCTCCATTCAACTTTCTATATACCAGGAAGCAATGTTAGCCATAATATCAGGCTCCCTTTCTTCGGCTACGCCCTTTATTGAAGCATGGTACATTATGCTGCTGAGCCTGAAATACAGCGTTATAAACGGAAGCTGCTCAACAAAGCTGAGCTGGAGCTGCTCCGCAGCCTCCCTGCATGCGGCCTCGTCTCTTGCAGTAAGCATCTTTTTGGCAAGCTCGGCCAAAAAATCGTTTCTGTAGCCGCCATAATTGCGCGCGCCATTGTTAGCTATGTATGGCAGTATATCGCAGTCTCTTGATAGATTGAAGCCCACAAGCGCTATATCAAATTCCTTATTTTCAAGCTTTTGCATATACTCGCTGCTGCTGTCGCCAAGCGTATAGCCTGCCGTTACGACCTCAGCATGTATGCCGACGGCTTCAAGCTGACCGGCAATAGCGTTTGCAGCAGTTTCCCTTGTTGAATCGTTGGATTTGTTCACAAGCAGCTTTAACGTAAGCTCATTATACCTTCTGCCGTTTTTTTCAAGATAACCGTCGCCATCGGTATCCTTCCAGCCTGCCTGTTCAAACAGGGAAAGCGCAAGCTCCTTATTATAGTCATACACCTTTGAGCGGTTGTTATAAAGCCAGCTGTCAGGCGCTATGGGAACATCGCACGCCCTTGCCCTGTTCATATACACGTTCGTTATTATGCTGCCCCTGTTTATTGCATAAGCTATCGCCTGGCGCACAAGCACGTTTGATAATTCCGTATTGCCGTAATTAAACAGCATCACCTCTGCCGTTTGCGTCATTATATCCAATACGTTCGTCACGCCTTCTTCCCTATGCCTTCCAACGGAAAGCGAGGACGTGAACACCATATCGAGCTGGCCCGCAACATATGACGCTATTGAAACATCATTGCTGCTCCTTTGATAAAACTCTACCCTTTCAATATAAGGCTCTTCCTTCCACCAATTTGGGTTTATCTCAAGCACGGCTTTTTCGTCATTGGCAAAGGTTATCTTATATTGGCCTGTCCCCGCACCATATTGTGACAATGCCGCCGCCGGTTCTTCCAGTATTGGAAAGTCCAGTGCGCAAAGCGACAAAATGCCGGCTTCTTTCATGGTTACTTCAACGCTGCCGTCCTCGGTGGCGCGTATGGCTTCAACCTTATCCGCAACGTATGAGTAATAGCCGTTTTTACCAAGCTGCTTTATGCGCGAAAAAGTATACTCAACATCAGCCGCCGTAACACTTGCGCCGGTATCCTGCCAGCGGGCGGAACTGCGCAGCTTCATCGTCCACACCTTGCCCGTTTCATCAACGCTCCAGTTTTCAGCGAGACAGGGCTTCGCTACGCCCGCAGCGTCAATCGATATCAAGCTTTCATATATCAATGAAAAGAAGCACAGCATCTCCTTTGAGCTTACTGAAAGCGGATCAGAGATTTCTGCGTTTTCGGGCATGGCAAGCCTTAGCGTTCCGCCATATACCGGAGAAGGCTCGGGTGTTGGCGCAAGCAAAGCCGGCGTGGCCGATGGCGAAGGCGTCACATCAGGAACGTTTGTTTTTTGCTTTTTGCCGCAGCCGAATAACAGCAGCATTGCGGCAGCCATCAAAGCGGCAATTATTCTATTTACCAAGCTCTTTTTCATATAATTCCCTATATTTCTCCTTTGTGGACGAGACCTTTTCAACATATTCTCGCGTTTCTTTATACGGTATGTCCAAAAGCCTCTTTCCGTCGCCATAGCGCGGGTCGCTGAGCCACTTGTCAACATTGCCGGGGCCAGCATTGTAGGCTGATAGTATACTGCGCTCTATCCCGCCGTATTTGTCGCTCAAATACCTTAAATACCAGCAGCCGAAGTGAATATTTACATAAGGCTCCCTAAGCATATCTTCTGAATAATCGCTCATGCCTATCTTTTCTGCTATCCATTCGCCTGTTTTGGGCATTATCTGCATAAGCCCTACCGCGCCCTTGTTGGATACCACATTTGCCCTGTTTGAGCTTTCCGTCTGTATCACCGCCGCAACAAGGTATGGATCAAGCGAGTATTCTTTTGCGCCGGATAGTATCTCTTCTGGATAAAGCAGCTTATAGGTACGCATCTCCAACATTCTGTTGGCATAAAGCCCAGCTATAACGAGCATGGCTGCGGCTGCAAATATGCAAAGAATCAGCGCAAGTTTTTTAAGCTTAGCGTCTTTAATACTGCTTTTGCTCTTTGCGCTGCGTTTTAGCTTTTTACCTGCGGGTGAAACCTGCTTTTTCGCCTTGGCTTTTCCGCCGCCTTTCTTTTTTGCCGGCTTTGCCATCGCCGGCGCGCCCGTCGTACTCATAATGACTGCATATTGGAATACTCACTGTACAAAGCGTCAACTCTTTGGTACAGCTGCTCCAGGCTGCCGCCATTATCTATTATTTCATTGCTGAAACGCGCTTTTTCTTCTTCACTCATCTGTGCGCATATCCTGCTTTGCGCCTGCTTAATCGTGCATCCGTCACGCGCTGTAATCCGGTTTATACGCATTTGCTCGGGCGCCGTAACAAGCCATACAGAATCGACGTATTCTACCCAGCCGACCTCTATCAAAAGTGGAACATCCCATACTATCATCCTATCGGGGTTTAAGTCTTTTTCGCCGTGCGTCCTTTCCTTAAGCGCCTTAAGCACCTGCGGATGTATTATTCCGTTCAGGATAAGCCGCTTGCTTTCATCAGAAAAGACTATTCCGGCAAGCGATTTTCTGTCAAGCTCGCCGTTTGCGTCAATAACCTCTTTACCGAATACCTCTGCTATTTTATTAAGCCCGTCAGCGCCCTTTTTAACCGCCTCACGCGATATTGTATCAGCATCAAGCACAAGCGCGCCAAGCTTGGCGAGCCTTGCAGAAACTGTTGATTTGCCTGAGCCTATGGTGCCAGTAAGTCCTATTATCATGCTTTAGCCTCACTTTGTGTCATACCAGCTATGCCCCATATGCACCTCAGCAATAAGCGGGACCTTAAGAGCGACTACGCTTTCCATACATTCCTTCAAAAGAACGGCGACGCTTTCCGCTTCATCCCTGGGCGCGTCTATTATAAGCTCGTCGTGAATCTGCAATATCAGCTTTGCTTTGTATCCGCGCTCCTTAAGCCCGTTATGCACCCTTACCATAGCAAGCTTGATTATGTCTGCCGCTGTGCCCTGTATGGGCATGTTCATGGCTACCCTTTCGCCAAAGGATCTTGTGTTATAGTTGGACGATGAAAGCTCCGGCATTTCCCTTCTTCTGCCGAACAAAGTCTTTGCTGCCCCTTCTTCTTTTGCCTTGGCTACGCATTGCTTTAAGAACGCCTGCACGTCCGGATAGCGATCAAAATACAGCTCTATATATCTTGCAGCCTGCTTTCTTGTTATGCCAAGCTGCCGCGCAAGCCCATAGTCGCTTATCCCATATACTATGCCAAAGTTGACGGCCTTAGCTGCGCTTCTTTGCTCCCCCGTTACCTCTTCAAACGGCACGCCGAAAACCTCACTCGCGGTACGCCTGTGTATATCCGCCCCGTCTAAAAACGCCCTACACATGCCCGCATCGCCGCTCATAGCGGCGAGCAGCCTAAGCTCTATCTGCGAATAGTCTGCATCGATAAGCACACGGCCTTCGCTTGCAACAAAGGCCTTTCTTATCTCCCTGCCAAGCTCTGTGCGCACAGGGATATTCTGAAGATTCGGTTCTGTGCTTGATATGCGCCCTGTTGCGGTAACGTTTTGGTTAAAGCGTGAATGTACGCGCCCGGACTTATCAAGCAAGGGCAAAAGCCCATCTATAAAGGTTGAACAAAGCTTTGTGAGCGTCCTATACTCAAGCACCATCGGCACTATCGGGTGCATATCATAAAGGCTCTCAAGTACCTCAGAATCGGTGGAATAGCCGGTTTTTGTCTTTTTGACGACGGGCAACTTCAGCTTGTCAAACAAGACCGTACCAAGCTGCTTTGTTGAAAGAATGTTAAAGCTTTCTCCGGCAGCTTCATAGATAGAGGCTTCAAGCGACTTGATCCGCGCGTTAAGCTCGGCGCCCATATTGCCGAGCGCTTCTTTGTCAATAGAAAAGCCTGTCGTTTCCATATCGAACAGCACGCTTATGAGCGGAAGCTCGATCTCGTCATAAAGCTTTTTTAGGCCCTGAGCTTCAAGCTCGTTTATAAGCACGGGCCAAAGCCTCATAAGAGCCGCCGCTCCGGACTCGTTTTCGTCGTTCAGCCTTTCGGCCGAAAGCGTCTTTAAGCTGTTGGAAGGGTGTATGGCGTGAAGAAGATAGTCGGCTATCATAGCGTCAAACGAAACATTGGTTATGCTCACGCCATGGTTTTTAGCCGCATGCATCATTGCCTTACTGTCAAAAAAAACTTTTTTGATGCTGTCATCTTCAAGCACAGCTTTCAGCGCGGTATATATTTCATCTTCATCGAGTCCAACGTCAAGCAGCGTCTCGCCAAGCACAATATCGTATTGTTTTGTTTTATCCATGCTCACGGTAAAGGCGCCGTCCACATGGCAGGCGAACGCTTCGGCTCCGCTAAGCTCATCAACAAGCTTATTCAACGCGGCAGAATCGGCTATCCTTATATGCTCTACTTTATTCTCAGCTTCCCCGGCATCCCCTGCGGCGCTTTCGATATCACCCTTTGGTATCCGCTCGATAAGACTCCTAAGCTCAAGCTTACGCATCATATCTATTCCGCCTGAAAGAGTGTTTTCGCTGAAACGCGTATCTTCAAGCGAAATGCCTATCGGCGCATTTACGTCTATAGTTCCTACGGAATAGCTCATGCGCGCGCTGTCAGCCCCGTTTTTAAGCTTTTGGGCAAGCGCTCCCTTTTCATCTTCCGCATGGGCAAGCGTGTTTTCCATAGTGCCGTATTTCGCAAGCAGCTTAAGCGCGGTCTTTTCTCCTATGCCAGGTATGCCTGGTATGTTGTCCGAGCCGTCACCCATAAGGGATTTAAGGTCTATCATGCGCCTGGGTTCAAGCCCGTATTGCTCCATCAAAACGGCCTCGTCGTATTCTATAGTGTCGCTTATTCCTTTTTTGGTAATCAAAACATGGGTATTGGGCGATATTAGCTGCAGCGCGTCCCTATCGCCGGTAACGAGCAGCGCATCAACGCCCTTTTCATTTGCCATGCGCGCAAATGTGCCCAGTATATCGTCCGCCTCATATCGCTCACACTGGCAAATGGTTATGCCCATCTTTGGCAAAAGCTCGCGTATAAGCGAAAACTGCGTCCTAAGCTCGTCGGGCGTTGCCCTTCTGCCGGCTTTGTATTCGGCAAATGTTTCATGCCTGAATGTCGGGCCGTGCATGTCGAATGCTACCACAAGGTATTCAGGCTTCTGCTGTATCAGCTTAAGCAGCATGCCAAGAAAGCCGTATATAGCGCCCGTTTGGGCGCCTTCACGGTTAGTCATTGCCGGCAGGGCGTAAAATGCCCTGTGCATAAGGCTGTTTCCGTCTATGGCGATAAGCTTTGCCATTGTTAGTCTACCTCTTTATAAACCATCGGTATATCGTTTGGCTTTTGTGCAGTTATAGCAACTGCGCTTTTAAGCATTGCAACAGCATCTTCAAGATGGCTGTCGTCATTTACATACATTGTTGCTATCGGGTCATGCTTTATGACCCTGTCTCCCCTGCGCACATGCATTACAAGGCCGGTCGCAGGATCGATGATATCGCCTTTTTTAGCCCTTCCTGCGCCGAGGAGCTGTGCCGCAACGCCTATGCTTTCCGCCCGCATATCGCCGATATAGCCTGAATCATCCGGATATACGTCCACAAGCCTTTTAACCGCTGCAAGCTTATCGGGGTTTTCTATGTACTCTTCCTTGCCGCCCATGGCATAAAGCATCTTTTTAAGCCTGTTCAGTCCCTCGCCGGAAGCAAGCTTTTCCATAAGCATTTTTCTCGCTTCCTCTGCGGTTTTTGCAAGGCCTGATGCTATAAGCATTTTTGCTGCAAGCATAAGGCTCACGTTAAGAAGATGGTCGTCTTCATCAAGCTTACCGGAAAGCGCCTCCATAGCCTCTATTATTTCAAGCCCGTTGCCAACCGCAAGGCCTAAAGGCTGATTCATGTCGGTTATAAGCGCCATTGTACGCCTGCCCATATGGTTGCCTATATCCACCATGGTGCGCGCAAGCCTTTCGGCGTCCTCAACGTTATGCATAAACGCTCCGCTTCCAGCCTTCACGTCAAGCACTATGGCTTCTGCGCCGGAAGCGAGTTTCTTGCTCATTATGCTTGAGGCTATGAGCGGTATGCCTTCAACCGTGCCGGTAACATCCCTCAGTGCATACATCAGTTTATCCGCAGGGACAAGGTTTTTCGTTTGCCCCATTACGCAAAGGCCTATATCAGCTACTATCTGCTTGAACCTTTCCATTGTAAGCTCAACGCTCACTCCCGGAACGGATTCAAGCTTATCAAGCGTGCCGCCCGTGTGGCCAAGCCCGCGACCGCTCATCTTCGCAACCGTGCCGCCGCATGCGGCAACAAGAGGTGCCGCTATAAGCGTTGTGGAATCGCCTACGCCTCCGGTAGAGTGTTTGTCAACCTTTACCCCAGCAAGATCGTCAAGCTTGACTATTTCACCGGAATTCATCATGGCTAAGGTAAGCTCGCTTATCTCCCGCTTGGTCATGCCCTCGAGGCATACTGCCATCATCCATGCGGACATCTGATAGTCCGGTATCTCTCCCTTTGTAAAGCCGGAAACTATCGCGTGTATCTCATCATCGCTTAGCGCTTCCTTTCGCCTTGTTTTTACTATCAAGTCAACCATTCTCATGGTTATCACCCCTTTATTCGTATCCAAGTTCCTTAAGTGCGCTTGGACTGTTGCGCCAATCATCGCGCACCTTGACCCAAAGCTGCAAATTTACCCTTGTATCGAGCAGCCACTCCATATCCTTGCGCGCCTCGCTGCCTATCTGCTTGAGCATAGAGCCTTTTTTGCCTATTATTATGCCCTTATGTCCTTCACGCTCACAATATATCGTGGCCCACATATCGTATAGGCCGCCGTCAGGCCTAAGCGTCATCTTATCTATACCGACGCCTATGCCGTGCGGCACCTCTTCTTTCAACAGATTAAGCGCCTTTTCCCTTATTATCTCCGCACACACTATGCGCTCCGGCATATCGGTCACCATATCCTCGGGAAAATACATAGGCCCGGGGACAAGATATGCTGCTATTGCTTTTTCAAGTTCGTTTACGCCCTGCCCGCTTTCTGCGGATATTTCGGTTATGCTCCTAAAAAAGCTCTCCTTTTCAAGCCTGGCCCTGGCCCTGGCAATAGCTTCCTTGTCGGCTATGTCGCACTTATTTATGGCTGCTATCACCGGCGACTTAGCCTCCCTGAGCTTTGCTATTATCGCCTCGTCACGTTCACGTATGCCGTTTGCAGCGTCCGTAATGAACAGCGCGCACTCGACTTCGTTAAGCGATTCGTAAGCAACTTTAAGCATATATTCGCCAAGCTTGTTCTTTGGCATAGCCACACCCGGGGTATCAAGAAAAACTATCTGATAATCCTTCCTTGTAGCAACGCCCATTATGCGGTTCCTCGTTGTTTGCGCTTTGGGCGAGACTATTGATACCTTCTGCCCCACTATTCGGTTCATAAGTGTGCTTTTGCCTGCGTTTGGCGAACCGATTATTGAAACAAAGCCCGAAGAGAAGCCTGTATCCATCATAGATTCATATCCTTTTTGGAAAACGCGAATGGCAGCAGCTCGCCCAGCGATATTATCTTGTATTCGCCCTTCCTGTTGGCGCAGATTATGGGCATTTCGTCATCGCAAAACTCGCTAAGTACCTGGCGGCAAACCCCGCAGGGAACGGCCGGCGTATCGCCATCCCAAACTATGGCAAGCGCGTCAAAGGTCCTTTCCCCTTCATATATAGCCCTGAACATAGCTACCCTTTCAGCGCATACCGTTGGCGAATAAGCGGCGTTTTCTATATTACAGCCATAGTAATATGCTCCAGACGCCCCTTTAAGGCTTGCACCCACGCGGAAGCCGGAATAAGGCACATACGCCCTTTCACGCGCATCGTTGGCCATTCTAAGCAGATTCTTTACTTCAAATTCATGTATGCTTCTCATCTTTTTATCCCCATATCGTTTAATATTTTATCCTGAAGGGCAAACATCTCTTGCCTCTCTCCATCTTCTATATGGTCATAGCCCAAAAGGTGCAGGCAGCCGTGTACCGTAAGGAAGGAAAGTTCCCTTTCAAACGAATGGCCGTATTCTTCGGCCTGAGCTTTGGCTTTGTGAATGGATATAGCTATGTCCCCAAGGAATCCGTCCGGCGCGGCCGCTATAGCGTCGCCATCGCAGCTTGGGAAGCTCAATACATCAGTAGCCCTGTCAACATTCCTGTATTCGCGGTTCATTTTCCATATCGTGTCATCATCTGTAACAAGCACGCTTATATCGCCGCCGGCTTTTTGCTGTTTCAGCGCGCCTTCTGCGGCGCGCTTTATGATGCGCTCAGTACCGTCAGGACACTCGGTTTGAAGCATAACCTCTATCATAACTTCAAATCCTCCATATTAGGATACTCTATACGGTCATGCATAAGACCGGCGAAGGTTTTGAGGAAGCTCTTTTCTATTTCAGATATCTCAGCTATTGTCAAAGGAGCATTTGACATCATGTTCTCGTTTTCATTCAGCTTGCCCCAAATTATCTTGTGTACCATCTGCTCCACAGCCTCGCTGCTGGTATCGCCAAGCGAGCGTACAGCAGCCTCGCACCCATCGGCCATCATAACTATTGCGCTTTCCTTTGTACTCGGCCTGTTGCCGGGATAGCGGAAACCCTTCTGGCCCACATTTTCGTCCACCTGCTTAGCTTTATAGAAAAAGTAGGCCATAAGCGAATTGCCGTGATGCTCGCCGCATATCCTTATCACGGCGGAAGGCAGCTTATATTTTGTCAGCAGGGTTACGCCGTCCCGCTGATGAGCGATTATTGATTGCGCGCTTTCAAGCGGAGGCAGCGTATCGTGTATGTTTTCGCCGTTCTTCTGGTTCTCCTTAAAATACAGCGGCCTTCTCAGCTTGCCGACATCATGATAATACGCGCCAACGCGCGCAAGCAGAGGATCGGCGCCTATCCTTTCGGCCGCTCCCTCGGCAAGGGCCGCGACCATTATGCTGTGCTGATATGTACCGGGCGCCTCTGTCATAAGCTGCCGCAAAAGCGGGTGATTAGTATTGCTGAGCTCGTTCAATCGTGCCGCTGTAGCAACGTCGAACATGGTTTCCCAAATGGAAAGCGAACCTGTTACAAGCAGCGCGCACAGTATTGCGCTGCCTAATATCCAGGCCAATGACTCAAGTATTTCAAGGAAGCCTGCTTTGAGCATAAGCTGCATGGCTATCATGACAAGCGCGGAATATCCGCCGCCAACAGCGCCTGCCGCTATTATGGAGGCGCGGCTCTGCGCCTGCTTTATTGCGAGCACTGCGCCAAAGCCTGCAACTATATTGCATATTATCATCGTTGAGCAATGCGCGCTCAATATGCCGCTGCCGGAGCCTCCGGCCATTATGCCAAACACCGTACCGAGCAGAAGGGTCAGCGTAAAAGCCGCGCTTTCACCCACGAGGAGTGCCGAAAGCATGACGGGGATCAATATCGGCGTAAAGCGATAATCCACCTTGTTCGTAAGATAGGCAAGCGCCGAAGAAAGCATGATAAGCACAGCCAATATAGCCATGCGCTTTAAGTTTGAAAGCAGCTCACGCTGATAAAAGCGCATATAAACAGCATACAGTGCAAACAATAGAGCCATCGTGAGCAAAGAGCCTATGGTGAGCCTTGCGTTGCTCTCCTCCCCCTTAACAAGGCCCATCGCTTCAAGCAAGGCAAACTGGGATTGTGTTACCGGATTCCCTTTTTCAACTATTACGCTGCCTTTTTTTACGACTATCGGGTCTATGCTTGCGATAGCTGATGCATGGGCTGATTCCGTGGCCGCTTCATCTATGCTGAGCGTAGGCTTAAGGTAGGCGTCAAACACCTGCACGGCTATCCTTTTTAATCCGGCAGGTATGGCGCTCATGGCGTTTATCTCGCGCGTGCAGCTTGAAACAAGGCCGCTTACACCGTCCTGCGAAACGCCGGCTTCAAGCGCCGTGGCAAGCTTTGAAAGCGTAACATCCTTAAGCGTTTGAAGCTGTTCCTTCGATGCTGAAAGCACGGCAAGCAGGCTTGCTTCATCTATTATGGGAACCGTATTGCTGCAAAGAGAAGCCTTGGCATTGGCATCAAGCGCATCTGCCCATTCATCCGCGGCCGTTGGGGCAGCTGCGTCCTCCTTAAGCATTGCCTGCGCCTTTTCGGGAAGCTTATTCAAGGCCGAAAAGAAGCTTTCGGCCGCTTTTGTGTATTCTTCTACCCTGGCTGAGTCTATTGAATAAACGCTGCCGGCTTCCTTTCTTGCCCTTTCGCGCATGATCTCGGTATTCACCTCGTCAACCGCTTCGCATGTGGCAAGTATAGTAGCTGGCGCCGCCTCCCCCACCTTAACATCATAGCGAACAGGGGTGATCATTCCCTTTGCACACACAAACGCAACGATAAGCGCAAGCGCAAGCATGCCAATGGAAATCAGCCTTGCGTTTTTTCTGTTTATCTGTTTTGGCGCTTCACGCTTTGCCAATTCCGTCTACACCTCCCCAAAAACCGATCAGTCTTTTTTATATGCCCTATCGTAAGCGCTTATTATACGCTGCACCATTTCATGACGAACCACGTCCTTATATGTCAGGTATATCTGGGAAATACCTTCAACATCCTTAAGCACGCCCAATGCATGTACAAGCCCGCTCTTGCGCTCCGGCGGAAGGTCTATCTGCGTTATGTCGCCGGTAACGACTACCCTTGAACCTTCCCCAAATCGCGTAAGGAACATTTTCATCTGCTCTATTGTGCAGTTCTGCGCCTCGTCCAATATTATAAATGCATCGTTAAGCGTGCGCCCGCGCATATACGCAAGCGGGGCCACCTCGATAACTCCGCGCTCGGAAAGGTTCTTAAAAGTCTCCGCGCCAAGAAAATCGTAAAGCGCATCATACAACGGTCTCAGGTAAGGATCGACCTTGTTCTGAAGATCGCCAGGAAGGAAACCAAGCTTTTCACCGGCTTCTACCGCAGGGCGGGTGAGGATTATCTTTTCAACCTCTTTGTTTTTGTACGCAAGCACAGCCATGGCCACCGCAAGATATGTCTTGCCCGTACCGGCAGGGCCTACGCCAAACACTACCGTGTTTCTTTTTAGCGCGTTGACGTATTTCTTTTGGCCAAGCGTCTTGCACTTTATCCTTCTGCCCTTTGCGGTAAATGCGACAACATCGCTTTCAAGCTCCGTAATAAGCTCCGCATTGCCTTCCTTTGCAAGGTCAACAGCGTAGCGGATACGGCTTCGGTCTATGTTATCTCCCCTTCTTATAGTTATGAGCAGCTTGTCCACAACAGTAGCCGCAAGCTCCACGGTTTTGTTTGAGCCTTCTATGCGTATACAGTCGCCTGCGGCTATTATGCGCGCTCCCGTTTCCGAGCTTATTACCTTAAGATTCTCATCAAACACGCCAAACAGCTTTATCATCTCGTCCATAGACTCTACAGCTATTTCCGCCGTATAAAGCTCCCATTCCGCACGGTTGATGTTGATGTTGTCATTAGTCGTTTCCATATATACCTCTTGCTTCAGCAATGTTTTCCTCTGTGGTAATCCTTATTGTGGCGCTTACGGCGCCGTTTTCGTCCAGCCTGGTCTCGCTAAGCTTGGACGTCATCCTGGCCCCTTCCGGTATAAGGCTAAGCAGCTTTGCTTCCGCCTTCGCCAGAGCCTCTTTTTTAAGGGCTTCTGCGCTGCCCCTTATTCTTACATCATCAGTTTCTTTCCTTATAACGCGCTTTATGCTAAGCGGCAAAAAGCAGCCTTGCAGCACATACTCGCATACTTCCTCTTCATCATATGTTTCATAATCAGCCTCCCGCTCAAGCATAAAGCCTAAAAGCTCAAGCTGATTATAGCACACTTCATTTCCGGTATAGCCCTTGGCTTGTATCATAGGCCCTGCCGTTGCCGTATAGGTATAGAGCACCTCGGCCATTACCGTTCCTTTTGCAGCGGTCGTGATAAGGCCAAGCTCATCGTTCCTGATCACGCCTGATATAAGCTCCTGATCCTTAACGACAGCGTCACCGTCTTTAACTCTCGCCTTGCCGTCTATGGTGGTTACGCTCAAGACTATTCCGTCTTTGACGGCGAAAAGGCTTTGCGGCTTATCGGCGTTGCTCTGAGCCTGCGCCTTGTTTGCCTCAACTATTTCCACCTTAAGCACAACGCCGCTTATTTTTACCCCCGCCCAGGCAATGCGTGCATCCGTTGCCATAAGCGCCGAGCCGAGCTTGTATGTTGAAACGGCCCTTTTGTTGGATCCTACCATAACGCCCATATCGCCAAGCGATGCGATAACAGCCTGAGGATCCACCATATCGCAGCCTTCAACATCAACAAACCATATGTAGCGCGATGCCGAAAGCACCAGCGCAACCACCGCAAGCCAGCCATAGAGCAGCACCTTGCGCCCGCGCATATTCGAAAGCGAGATTATAAGCCCGCGTTTTTCGGCTATGCTTATGCTGACGCCGCACTGGCGCACTATAGGCCTTAACGAATAGAACGTGCCTACGGAAACGGACGCCCTTAGGCCGTTGGTTCCAGTACGCTTAACTGACCATATATCGCCGCCGCTTTGCACGACACGGTTTACAAATCTTTCAAGGCCCCTTCCTTTGATATCAATAATAACATATCCCGAAAGATAATGCCATATGCCAAACCCCATAGCCCGCCTTTCATGCAGCACAAACACAAAATTTTAACGGTTAGTTTTCAAATTGAACCGCTTTTATGCTCCCCTTTATCACCGCGCGGTCGCATCTAAGCTCGCTAAGCACAAGCTCTTCACCGTCCACCCTGACTATTCCGCTGCCCGTTCTTAGTCTTATAACATTCTCTGCGCACTCAAAAACGCCGTCGTAGTTTTCAATCCATGCAAGACTATCCGCTATTACGCATACCTTTAGCGTGTCGCCAAAGCTTTCAAGCGGTATGTCTATCAGCTCCCCAACGCGCATACCAAGCTTTATTCTTCGTTTTCCCTTCTTCATAAAAACGCCCCCATACAAAATTGTATGCGGGGGCGCTTAGGTTATTCTGTTATGCTGTCAAACATATTTGCGCATGCTCTTAAGCGCGCTTTTTTCAAGCCTTGATACCTGCGCCTGGCTTATGCCGATCTCGTCGGCAACCTCCATCTGCGTCCTGCCATGAAAAAACCTAAGCTCTATTATTCTTCTTTCCCTTTCTGCAAGGCTATCGAGGCCTTTGCTAATTGCTATGGAGTCGAGCCATTTATCATCGCAGTCATTGTCGTCCCTTACCTGATCCATAACGTATATCGCGTCGCCGTCATCATGGTAAACAGGCTCGTATAGCGACACCGGATCCTGTATTGCCTCCAAAGCAAACGCAATATCCTCTTCCTTCATATCGAGCGCCTTAGCTATCTCGCCTATTTTAGGCTCGCGTGAAAGCTCGTCCATAAGCTCGGTGCGCTTTTTCAAGGCTTTATACGCAGTATCCCTTATAGAGCGGCTCACGCGAAGCGCAGTATTATCCCTAAGATATCTTCTAAGCTCACCCACTATCATAGGCACAGCATATGTTGAAAACCTTACGTCAAGATCCATATTGAAATTCTCTATTGCTTTTATAAGTCCTATGCAGCCTACCTGAAACAGGTCGTCCATCTGCTCCCCCCTGCCCGTAAAACGCTGTATAACGCTTAATACGAGCCTCAGGTTCGCGCTTATAAATTCTTCTCTTGCTTCATCATCGCCGTCTTTTATTCTTTTAAGAAGCGCCCTGCTTTCGTTTTGTGTGATCTTGGGCAATTTTGATGTATCCAGTCCGCAAATCTCAACTTTGTTCAGCGCCATATCAGCACCCCCTTGAGAAACATTTGATGCTTCTATGGTTGCCTGACGAAGTTGATGTTATTCCGCGATAAAATGCTGTTAATGACTATTGAAGGCGATGTCTTTTATTACCTCTCCTGCAAGTATAAGACCTGCCGCCCCGGGAACATACGAGATGCTGCCGGGAGTTGAACGCCTGCGCTTATCTATAGCCTCTTCATTTTTGAAAACCGGCGCAAGAGGCTCTTCTTTTGAATAGACTACTTTTAGCTTTGTTACGCCTCTTTTTTTCAGCTCCCTGCGCATTACGCGTGCAAGCGGGCAAACAGAGGTCTTAAAAATATCCTCCACCGCAAAGCCTTCGGCATTTAACTTGTTGCCTGCGCCCATGCAGCTTATTACCGGAGTGTTTGCCTTGTAAGCAAGCTCTATTATCATAAGCTTTGACGATATAGTGTCTATGGCGTCTATAACATAATCGTATTGCGAATAGTCGATCATATCCTTGTTGCTTTCATCATAAAAGCAGTTGAACACTTTAACGTCGCAATACGGATTTATGTCCTTGGCTCTTTTGGCCATCACTTCCGCCTTGGGCAGGCCGACTGTTGAATCAAGCGCCACAAGTTGGCGGTTAATGTTGCTCTTTGCCACCCTGTCGCCATCTACCAGCGTCAATGAGCCTATGCCGCCCCTAATAAGAGCCTCGGCCGCATAGGAGCCGACCCCGCCGACGCCGAAAAGGACTGCTTTGGCATTTTTTAGCCTGTTCAGTCCATCTTCGCCAATAAGTGCTTGTGTTCTTACAAATCTATCTTCCATGTGCGATAGTATACTTTTTTTACCGCGCTTTAGCAATAGCTCAAAGTATTATAGGCCCCCTCTTTTTTGCTATAGCGGCGTTGCCCGTGGATGCGCTCGGGCTCTTTTTACCCTTATATTTAATATATGTCGCCATACCGCCGCGTATATGTCTTTCGCTCTTGTTTTTATCCAATATAGCCCTTACCTTGTCAGCAAGGTCGGCGTCTATGCTCTTTAACCTCACCTGCATATCGTGATGCACGGTGGACTTGCTTATGCCGAATTTGCTCGCCGCGGAGCGGACGGTTGCTTCATGCTCAACAATGTATTCGGCAACACTCAACACGCGTTCTTCTATATATGCGTACATACAATACCCCCACAAAAGCTTTGTTTAATGCTTATGAAGGTACAAGCGATATAATACATATAAAAGAGCGGCATATCCGCTATAAGCATAAATATCTAAGTGTCAACCGATGGGAGGTATTGTGCCGAGGGCAGCTTCACCTACCTGCTATACAAAGGTTGGCGGCCATTTATGGTAAAGTGATAAAGCAGTAGAGGGGATGAAATCACGGTGCATATAAGGGGACATGGCAGCCTTTAAGCGTCTCATGTCCCCTTATTTATTTACCAAACAAACTGTGTTTTACCAAGTTGTGCAGTCTATCCCCTCAAATTTTTCAGGGCTGCGGGATTATTTGAGAGAATCATTCCAACAGTCTGGCATTTTTCCATGTCCGGGCAGTCGCCACATGTCGATACACATTTTTTCATCGCACACTGGCGGATACTGCAAAGGCTATCGCAGTATACAGTTTTAATCCCATCAGCACGACAGCCCTGACAGTTGATATGTTCAGGAAGAATGGATGTATTATTCAGCTCGGTCCATAATTTTGCAGTTTTTACACGCAGTTCTTGATCGTTATTGATTGTTGCAATATATGTGTCACATTTTTCGCAGTCCAATCCACAGTATGCAATCATTTTTCTCTCGGTTATACCTCCTAAAAGGGCAACTCATTTTTATATATTATATCATTTGATAGGAGCTGTATCAAGATCCGATAATGTAATGATTCCATGGGCGTACTTACTCAGCACCCTGAGGGTAGTGATATGGCCTGCGGCCAGCGTGTACTCTCCGATGTCATAAACGGCGGGCCGCCTTTGTCGGGGAGTAGCACCCCTTGGCTTTTTCAGAGCTGCAACAAAATATAGAAAGCCCTCTTGACAAATCGCTTTTTAGTATTAGACTTTATTGAAATGCTCTTTTCCGGCTATGCATGGCGCGGCGGCATATACATAAGCAGCGCCGGCAAGCTTAAGCGCCTTTGCACATTCGTTCATCGTGGCCCCTGTGGTAAAAACGTCGTCAATAAGCAATATGCGCTTATCCTTCGCCCTATCAGATGCCCTAAAGGCGTCTAAAGTGTTTTTTGCCCTTTCCTCCGCATTGAGCAATCTTTGGCTTGATGTGTTCCTTATCCTTTCAAGCAGGTCCTCTCGAACGGGCAGACCGTATCTTTCGTTAAGCTTATATGCGATAAGTGCGCTTTGATTATATCCTCTTTTATTCTGCTTTGCTCTATGCAACGGCACAGGTACGACAGCATCTATCACCCATGGCTTTTGGATATCGATAAGCGAAGCAAAAAACGAGCATAGATACCTTGCATCGTTATACTTGTAGTTGTGTACGGCCCTTGCGATATGTTCATCATATTTCACGGCGCAATATGCTTCATCAACAAATCCCAACGGCTCAATTATGCCTGCCGGAACCAAAAGCGCCGCACATTCGGCGCAGAGCCCATGCTTATCCGTATGCGCTTCCTCCGCGCATATGGCGCAGACGACGTTTTTAGGATATACCGCATCAAGTATCGCGTCTATCACTTTGCTCATAGCTGTTTTCACCTATTACAACGCAGTCAAGCTCGATAAGCAGGCATTTCAGCGCGCTGTATCTTTTGCGGATCTGGTTATTGTTAGCCATATCGTATATGCATCTGCTGCTGCCGAGCATATACACCTGTTCTCTGGCCCTTGTTACGGCGGTATACAAAAGGTTCCTTGTCATAAGCTGCGGCGTGCCGCCTGCTATCGGCATTATTACTACCGGATACTCGCTGCCCTGGCTCTTATGCACGGTCGAAGCGTATGCAAGGTTCAATTTCTCAAGCATTGAATAATCGTATGCGGCCGCGCGCTCATCGTCAAAAAGTACGATGACCTCCTGCTCTGCAAGGTCTATTCTCTCCACCGTGCCAAGATCGCCATTAAATATACCCGTACCCTCTTCACCTGTTTTATCACGCTTCCAGGGTATCTTATAGTCGTTCTTTATCTGCATCACCTTGTCGCCTTCCCTCAGCAAAAGCTCGCCCTGCTTACGTTCTTTCTTGTATGGGGAAGGCGGATTAAGCGCCGCCTGAAGCCGCATATTAAGGTTGACAGCGCCAAGCGCGCCTTTTTTCATAGGTACCAATACCTGAGCGTCCTTTATAGGCTCATTGGTCAAAAGCCGGTTCGTCTTGCCGGAACACAGCGCAATGACGCGCCGTATGATGGTTTCCGCGCCTTCCGTCTCTTCAAATACAAAATCCTCCGCGCTTGAAAAAAGCTCCGGAGGTTTACCGTTGTTTATGCGGTGCGCGTTTTCAACTATCATGCCCCTTTCAGCCTGCCTGAATATGTCGGTAAGCCTTATTACCGGCAATATACCGCTTGCGATAACGTCCCTAAGTACGTTGCCAGGCCCTACCGGCGGCAGCTGATCGGCATCGCCGACCATGATAAGGTGCGTTCCCGATGGGGTGGCCCTTAAGAGAGCGCGCATCAGCATAACGTCCACCATTGACATTTCGTCAACTATTATAACGTCTGTCAAAAGCGGATTGTCCTCATCATAAAAGAACCTATCGCCCGCGGAGCCATAGCCCAGCATCCTGTGAATGGTGCGCGCTTCCGCCCCCGTTGCCTCGCTCATTCTCTTTGCAGCCCTGCCTGTTGGCGCGCAAAGCTGATAGTCGAGCCCCATGCGTTCAATAAGCCTGATTATAAAACGAAGTATCGTAGTTTTACCTGTGCCAGGCCCGCCGGTTATGACCATCGCGCCGCTTTTCAGCGCGGTCTCAACAGCTTTTCTTTGCTGCGGCGCAAGAGGTATTTTGAATTCCTTTTCAAGCGCGTTTATCTGCGCGTTTACGTCGAGCATAAGCTGCAGCCCCTCGCGCTTTGCAATAGACATGAGCCTTCTTGCAGATTCGCTTTCGGCAGAATACATGCCAGGCAAAAACACGGCGTCCGTATTATCTATGAGCTTATACAGCACCTCTCCCGACATTATCAGCTCGTCAAGCATATCCTCCGCCGGAAGAGCATCTACCCTTAAAAGCTGCTCTGCAACGCTCAAAAGCTTTTCACGCGGAAGAAAAGTATGCCCTTCCTGCCTTGCCCACTGCAATGTGTATTTCAAACCGGCCTTTATTCTAAATGGGGAATCGGCCTCAAAGCCCGCCTTTATCGCGAGCTTATCCGCCGTTATAAAACCTATGCCTTCTATATCGTCTATAAGCCTATATGGGTTTTCCTTAAGCTTTGCAAGGCACAGGGCCCCATAGGTATTGTATAGCTTCATAGCCTGGGCCACGGTTATGCCGAATTCCTGAAGGGAGAGCATTATATCGCGCATGCCCTTCTGCATGGCGAAAGAGGCCGCTATCTTTTCAGCCCTCAGCTTGCCTATCCCCGGCACGCTGCGCAGCCGTTCCGGCTCGTTTTCAAGCACGTTGAGCGTATCCATGCCGAACATGCCTACTATATCCCGCGCCGTAGCCTCGCCCACGCCACGGATAAGCCCGCTGCCAAGATAGTTGATAAGCGCGCCCAAATTGGCCGGAGAAAGGGTTTTGCTCTCCCTTGCCTTGAATTGCCTGCCATATGCCTTATGCTCAGTCCATTCGCCGGTTATCTCTACCCTTTCTCCAACGGTAGAAAGCGCCAGCGGGCCTACGGCGGTTATTTCATCCCCGCTTTCGTCCGTAAGCTCAAGCACGGTATAGCCGTTTTCTGAATTTCTGTATATTATGCTTTTTACTGTACCTTGTATGGATTCCAAAATACAAAGCCTCCCTTGTGTGCCAAGGTAATTCTAACATATCAAAGCACACTAAGGAAGACTTTGTTATTTGTCAATCACCTCTCATTTTTTCTTCTGGACACCATTTACATCGATTATAGTATCGCCTTCAAGCAGCAATTCGCTTACGGTAACAAACTCATATCCCTGCTCCTGCGCCGTTTTGATGAGAGTGGGCAGATACTCTTTTATCTTATAGCCATTGTTGTGGCAGAGTATGATGCAGCCCGGATGAAGCTTTGGCAGCACAGTATCGAGTATTGTCTGCGCGCTTCTTTCCTGCTTCCAGTCAATGGTATCTATGTCCCACTGTATCACCTCATAACCAAAGGAGCGCATTGTCGTAATCACCTTGTCGTTGTATTCGCCAAAAGGCGCCCTGAACACCTTGCAGCGCTTTCCGGTCAACTCCTCTATCTTGTCGTCATATTCAACCGTCTCCTTGCGCATCTGCTCTACAGATATGCTGTTCATATGAGGATGCGTAGCAGTATGGTTGCCGATCTCATGCCCCATTTCGGCTATCTGCTTTACCTCGTCGCTGTATTTATCAGTCCAGAAGCCGCACAGGAAAAACGTTGCCTTCACATCATAATCCTTAAACGTGTCCAGTATAAACTGCGTCTTATCATCTTCCCACGCTGCATCAATTGTTATAGCAATCTTTTTGTCCTCGCGTTCCACGCTGTATACCGGAAGCTCCTTTTTCTTGCCGGCGAGCACTTCCATCTCATATTCCTCCACCTCTGCCATCGCTGCGGTTGGCGATACCGGACCGTCAGAAAAAGAAAGCGCAAGTATCACCGCGGCGGCTATTGCCGCTATTATGGCGGCGGCGATTATCAGCGTGCGTTTTGTAATAACAAATATCCGCATAAACAACCCCCTGAAATTCCTTAATGCCTAAGTTTATGCTATCATCAGCTAAAGTTTGCCATGTTAACTACGATTTATAGCTTGTTCTTGAAATAAAACCTGTTTGATATGTATAATACACATATCGAACCTAAAGCTGCGCATTGATTGGACGATATATGAAAAGACTTACCCTCGGAATTTTGGCCCATGTCGATTCGGGCAAGACCACGCTTACGGAAGCAATGCTGTATACCTCCGGTATGCTTAGAAAAATAGGCAGGGTGGATCATGGCGATGCTTTTTTGGACACGCACGCGATTGAAAAAAAGCGCGGCATAACCATATTCTCAAAGCAGGCAGAACTCAACTATGACGATTGTTCCTTTACCCTTCTTGATACGCCCGGCCACGTTGACTTTTCATCTGAGACCGAGCGCGCACTAAGCGCAATGGATTATGCCATATTGCTCATAAGCGCGCCCGACGGAGTGCAGAGCCATACGGAAACGCTTTTTAAGCTGCTTAAAAAGCGCCGCGTACCTACATTCGTATTCATAAACAAAATGGATATAACCTCAAAGTCTAAAGCAGAGCTTATCGATGAGCTTACGAAGCTTGACGCAGGCTTTGTTGATTTTTCAGCCGACAGGCCGATAAACTCGTTTTACGAAGAATTGGCTGTTTGCAGTGAAGTCATGCTTGAAGAATATCTGTCCTCAGGTACAGTGTCCGGCGATGCGATAAGTTCCGCAATAAAGCATAGGCAGCTCTTCCCCTGCTACTTCGGCTCGGCGCTTAGAATAGATGGCATAGAGGACCTGCTTAACGGCCTCAGAAGCTATACTTTAGAGATAAAGCCTTCCGATAGATTCGGCGCGCGCGTATTTAAGATAGCCACTGACGATTCAGGCGCAAGGCTGACATTTATTAAGATAACCTCCGGCAGCTTAAAGGTGAAATCCGCTTTAAGCGGCAGCGATGCAAACGGAGAATGGAGCGAAAAAGCCGACCAGCTGCGGATATACTCCGGCAGCAGATTCAGAAACGTCGACGAAGCGTACGCAGGTTCCATATGTGCCGTATGCGGCCTTACACACGCCAGACCCGGCGACGGGCTCGGGATAGAAAAAGCAGACTCAAAGCCTGAGCTTGAGCCGGTATTGCAATACAGGGTAGAGCTGCCGCAAGGCGTTGACGCAGTTAAGGCGCTTGCTGCACTAAGAAAGCTTGAAGAAGAGGATCCTGAGCTTAACGTAACATGGAGCGAAAGGTTAAAGGAGATTCATGTAAGTCTTATGGGCGAAATACAGCTCGAGGTGCTGCAAAGCCTGATAAAAAGCCGCTTCAATATGGATATTTCGTTTGGACAGGGCGGCATAATCTATAAAGAGACTATAGAAAACAAGGTCGAAGGCGTTGGTCATTACGAGCCGCTTAGGCATTATGCGGAGGTGCATCTTATACTTGAGCCGCTACAGCGCGGCAGCGGACTTGTTTTTGCCGCAAAATGTCCCGAGGATAAGCTTGAGCGCAGCTGGCAAAGGCTGATACTGACGCATCTTGCGGAAAAAGTGCATACAGGCGTGCTTACCAACTCGCCAATAACTGATATCAAAATAACGCTCGTTTCAGGCAAGGCGCATATTAAGCATACAGAAGGCGGCGATTTTCGCCAAGCGACATACAGGGCCGTGCGCCAGGGGCTGATGCAGGCAAAAAGTACGCTGCTTGAGCCGTTTTATCAATTCAGCCTTACTGTACCAACAGACTGCATAGGCCGTGCATTGAACGATATGCAGAACATGTACGCCCAGTTTGAACCTCCGGTGCAGGATCGCGATATGGCATACATACGCGGGCTGGCGCCTGTTTCGACCATGCATGGGTATTCCACCGCGCTTGCAGGCTACAGCCGCGGCAGGGGCAGGTTGAGCCTGCAAGCCGCGCGATATATGCCATGTCATAACAGCGATGAGGTGATAGCAAACATCGGTTATGATGCCGAGAACGATGTTGAGGAGCCGGCTGATTCCATATTCTGTCAAAAAGGCGCCGGCCATGTTGTAAAATGGAATAAGGTATTTGACTTTATGCATATTGAGCGCGCGCTCAGGGAAACAAAAAAGCTTGATAATATAAGCGAGGCCCCTTTGTACAGGCCGCTTTCCAGGGCGGATGAGGCCGAGCTTATACGCATATACGAACGTACCTACGGGCCGATAAAGAGCGATCCGTTAGCAGCTTTCAGAAGGAGCGCGCCCAAGGCAACCCAGTCCACGGCCGACATAGCTCCATTCCCTACCGGACCCGATTATCTGCTTGTTGACGGTTACAACATAATATTCGCGTGGGATGACCTTGCTGAGATCGCAAAGGAAAACATGGATCTTGCAAGGAGCAAGCTTATAAACCTGCTTTGCAACTATAAGGGCGTGCGCCAATGCGAGGTCATAGTTGTGTTTGACGCATACAGGGTCAAGGGCGGCATAGGCAGCATAGAAAAGGTGAACAACATAACCGTCGTATACACAAAAGAGGCAGAAACCGCAGACACATATATAGAAAAAGCTACGCATGAGCTTAGCCGGGACTATAGGGTCGAAGTTGCAACCTCAGACAGAATGGAGCAGCTTATCATAGCCGGAAACGGCGCGGCAAGGCTTTCGGCCAGTGAATTCAGGAAGCAGGTATATGCAGCGGTCGGCGCGATGCGCAAGCTTATTGAAGAGTATGCTTTGAGGGACAAGCCGTCCTCAAAGCTTGCAGAAGCAAGGATAAACGGACTTGACGGCAGCCGATGATGCGCATAATGCTAAGGTCCGAGCGATTCGGGCCTTGAGAGTGCCGAAAAAGTGGCTATTCGCCACTTTTTCGAGTTTCTCGGGTTTTGCCTCTCGCATTCGCTCCCGGGCGGCAAAACCCGCAAAGTACGAAAACCTCTGGGTTTTCATCCGTTTTGACATGCATGCCGTCAAAGCCGGAATTAGCTTAAGGGGCAGCCGCCCCTTAATAACCCCATGGTTTATCGACAGTCTGAAGGCACGAGCGATTCGGGCCTTTCGTGAGCAAAAGCATAAGGCTTGTTCATACTGAGTCTGTCTATGCGGCGTCATGCTCATATTGAAGCTTATAAAGCTTATAATAGACTCCACCCTGCTTGAGCAGCTCCTGATGCGTGCCTTCCTCAACTATCCTTCCCTTATGCATGACTATTATGTTATCCGCATTTTGAATGGTTGAAAGCCTATGGGCCACCATAAGCGTTGTGCGGCCCTGCATAAGCTTTGATAATGCGTCCTGTATAAGCGCCTCTGTCTCCGTGTCTATGTTTGCCGTGGCTTCATCCAATATAAGCACGGACGGCTTGAAGGCAAGCGCCCTTGCGAAAGATATAAGCTGTCTTTGCCCTGCTGAAAACGCAGCCCCACCCTCTATGACGTGATGCGAATATCCGCCGTCCAGCTTTTCAATAAACGTGGCGGCGTTCACGGTCCTAGCGGCCTCTATCACCCGTTCATCGGTTATGCCCTTTTCATTAAGACGTATGTTGTCATTAACGTCTCCGGCAAAAAGGAATACGTCTTGAAGCATCTGGCCTATGTTGCGCCTTAGATCGTTAAGATTTATCTTTTTAACGTCGATGCCGTCTATAAGTATGCTGCCCTTTTGTATATCATAATAGCGGCAGATAAGGTTTTGTATCGTGGTCTTGCCTGCCCCTGTCGCGCCGACAAACGCTACCCTTTGGCCAGGCTCAACGGTAAATGATACGTCCTTGAGCACCCAGTCCTCGTCTTTATATGCGAACCATACGTTTTTGAACTCTATCCTGCCCTTTAGCGTATCAAGGCTCACGGCGTCCTTGTCATTAACTATCTTTGGCTCTGTGTCAAGGAGCCAGAATATTCGTTCTGAGCATGCATTGGCAGACTGTATGGTGTTGAACTGCTCCGCAAGCTCCTGAATGGGCTGGAAAAAGTTGTTTATATATCTTTGGAACACAACAAGCGTGCCTATGGTTATAATATGTTCTACAGCCATATGCCCGCCAACAAATATAAGTATAGCAAGTGCAGTTATGTTCATCACATATGAAACCGGACTATACAGCGCATGGGTCAGGAGCTGCTTCATGTTTATTTTGCGCAGATCCTCCGTCCTGCTCTCAAAATCGCTCTTAACATCGTTTTCAGCCGTAAACGCCTGCACGACCTTCATGCCTGAAACATGCTCCGCAACAAAGCCGTTAAGCTCTGATATCCCGGCCCTTATTGCCCTGTATATCTTTCTTGTGACAGCTCTGAATATAAACGTTGCCACGGTAACGAACGGTATCACTGTAAATATATAAAGCGACAGCTTAACGTTGTAGCTGAGCATCATCACGATAACGCCGGCAAGCACGAACAGGCTTTTCAATATGTTCACTATAACGCTTGTGAACATCTCGTTCACGGTCTCGCAATCGTTAGTGACCCTTGTTACAAGCCTTCCTATAGGATTATTGTTATAAAAGCTTATATCAAGCGTCATCATATGCGAGAATATGTCGTTCCTTATGTTGTATATTATCTTTTGCCCAACGGTAGCCAGTATGCTCGCCTGCGCGTATGTAAGCGCCATTACGGTCAGCACCGTAACAAGATACAGCAATCCGAGCTTGATTACCTTTGAAAGGTCCTCCGCCCTGAGCTGTTTAAGCTGTTCAAGACTGAAACCGTCCGTACTTATCTGCTCATATTTGGCAACGCACTCGTCAACAGCCTGGCCAAGTATCTGCGGCTGATACAGCTCAAGCCAAACAAGGCTCAATATAATAACAAGCGCAAGCGCAAAATAGCCTACATAGGGCCTGGCATATCTTAGGAGGCGCCTGTTTGGAGAAAGCTTCTTTTTATTCTTAACCTTCTTGCTCACAGCTTATATTCCTCCTTCTTCATCTTTTCAAGAAGCTGCCTGTGATATAGATCGGCGTATATTCCGCCCTTAGCGACAAGTTCTTCATGCTTGCCCTCCTCTGCTATACTTGCGCCGTCTATAACTATTATCTTGTCGGCATTTTGCAGCGTTGATATCCTATGTGCGATTATTATGTTGGTTTTATTCCTTCTTTCCCGCTTAAGGTTTTCAAGTATCTGCTCCTCCGTATCCGTATCAACGGCGGAGAGCGCATCATCAAGTATAAGCACCTTAGGGTCAAGTATAAGCGCGCGGGCTATAGATATCCTTTGCTTCTGCCCACCGGAGAGTGAAACTCCGCGCTCGCCTACCATCGTATCGTAGCCATCGGGGAAATCCATAACGTTATCATGTACGCAGGCCATTTTTGCGGCATGCTCGATCTCTTGAAACGATTTTGTGCGGTCACCGAACGCTATGTTGTTGCGTATCGTATCAGAAAACAAAAAGTTATCCTGCATAACATAGCCTATCGAGGATCTTAGCACGCTTAGGGGTATAGTGTGTATCTCCCTGCCGCCCACATAAAGCATGTCCTCGTCAGGATCGTAGATCCTTAAAAGGAGGTTTACAAGCGTTGTCTTGCCCGCTCCTGTGCGGCCGACTATGCCGAGCGTCTCGCCCTCGTTAAGGTGAAATGATATATCCTTGAGTACATCCTTATTGGTGCCGGGATATCTGAATGTAAGGTTTCTTGCTTCGATCTCACCAGTGACAGGCTCATCGTTTTCAGCCGGCAATACGTTCTTTATATCGGATTGCGTATGCAGCACGTTCTCTACCCTTTTAAGCGATGCGGAGCCTCTGGTCACCACATTGATTATCCTGCCTATTGATGCTATAGGCCAGACCAGCATATTAAGGTATTGCACGAAGGCAGAAAAGCTGCCTACGGATATCCTGCCAAGTATTGTTATATAGCCGCCGTAAGCTATCGCTATCGCCATAGAGCAGCCGGCTATCATATGCATGAACGGGAACATGAAGGCCTGCATCTTGGCGTCCCTTATATTTGCGGTCTTTGACTCTGTGTTCACGGCCTCAAACGCCGCTATCTCCTTCTCTTCCTGAACAAAGGCTTTTATGACCTTCATGCCGCTAAGCTTTTCCTGAACGAAGTCGGAAATCTTAGCAAATGCCTCCTGCCTTTTGGTGAAGCGCTTGTGCATCTCCCTGCCAACAAATGTGCTTACCAGCGCCACCATGCTCATTGGTATAACGGCAACTATGCTGAGCCTGAGATCTATCTGTAATATCATCTTAAGCAATGTAGTTACGCCTATTGTTATCATGTCAAGCCCCATCATTATGGTGACTGCGAACGTCATGCGGACAGCTTCTATATCGTTTGTCATGTAAGCCATTATCTCGCCCGCATTATGCTCATGAAAATACGATATGGGCAGCAAATTCAGATGGGCGAACAGGTCGTTGCGCATATCGCGCTCTATTTTTCTCGATGCGCCGAATATGCAGTATCTCCATGCGATCCTGCCCGCAAGCACTATTACAGCTATTACGGCCATCTTTATTATAGCCGAAGCAAAGTCGCTTTCAAAAATAGTACCGTTGCCTATGCCGTCAATAACATTGCCTACTATTTTAGGCACCTCTGTCTGCGCAAGGTCTATAACAATAAGCATCGCTATGCCAGCTAAATAGCTCCATTTGTATTTTTTGATGAACTGCTGTGCGTATCGGCTCCCGAGTATATCCATTATTCCGGCCTTGCGCGGCTTCTTTTCTTTCATTGATATCTCCTCTATCAAAATTACATACTTTATTATTATAGCGCATTTTGGCGTATTACGGAATGATAATTCTACGTTTTAGTGCAATAACGTATTATGCTTAGCTATTTATGCAAAGCTATGGAAAATATGTTGATAATATGATATTGTTTTAGTGTATAATTCTGTTATCTGTCTGAAATTGATGAGGAGGCTTGTATGGCAAAGACTGTTTGGATAAGCGGCGCTTCGCGCGGGATAGGCAGAAGCGCGGCGCTTTGCTTTGCAAAAGCCGGATACAGAATTGCCGCCGGTTATTCTAACTCAGCATCGGATATGCGAAGCCTTATGCAGGAGCTTGCCGCATTAGGCGCCATGGCCATGCCGGTATGCTGCGACATTGCTGACGCTTCATCGGTAGACCGCGCGGCCGAAACGATAATATCAACGCTTGGCGGGATAGATGTACTTATAAACAACGCAGGCATCGCACATTACGGCATGCTTGAGGATACGAAAAAAGAACAGTGGCAAAGGGTTATAGACGTTGACCTAACGGGAGCTTATAATTCCATACACGCAGCGATACCATCTATGCGCAGCCGCGGCGGCGGGGCTATAATAAACATGTCATCGGTTTGGGGTATATACGGCGGCTCGTGTGAGGCTGCCTATTCCGCCGCAAAGGCAGGCATAATAGGGCTGACAAAGGCCTTGAGCCGCGAGCTTGGGCCAAGCGGCATAAGGGTTAATTGCATAGCGCCCGGGGTAATAGATACCGATATGATGTCCTCATTCACCGATGAGGAGAAGCTTGAGCTTATCGAAAAGACTCCGCTTGGAAGGCTCGGCAGGGCCGAAGATGTTGCAGGAGCCATGCTTTTTCTCGCTTCTGACCAGGCGTCGTTTATAACCGGCCAGGCGCTTGAAGTCGGCGGCGGTTTTCCGTATTAAATACAGTTGATACATCGCAAGGCTTAATGATGCATTAGCGTATCAGGAGGAATGGATATGAAAACACCTTGGGGCGAAAAGCTTGACAAAAACGCAGTATTGCAGGAATACCCGCGCCCACAGCTGAAAAGGGAAAGCTATATCAACCTTAACGGCGCATGGCAATATGCTATAACCGCCTCCGATTCTGTGCCTGAAAGCATGGATGGTGAGATAATCGTCCCGTTTTCACCTGAATGTGAGCTTTCCGGCGTTATGCGCACGCTTAAACCAGATGAGGCTCTTTGGTATTCAAGGCATTTTGACCTGCCGTTTGGGTTTAATAAGGGCCGCGTGCTGCTGCATTTCGGCGCCGTTGACCAGATCGCCACGGTATACATAAACGGTCATGACGCAGGCACGCATATTGGCGGATATAATGCGTTTACGCTTGATATTACGCCTTATATTAAAGACGAAAACGTTATAACGGTAAAGGTCATAGACTATACAGATACCTCTTACCACTCCCGCGGGAAGCAGAAAACAAAGCGCGGCGGCATATGGTATACCCCGCAAAGCGGCATATGGCAGACCGTATGGGCGGAAAGCGTGCCGGAAGAATACATACAGGAGCTTGTCATAACCCCGCTTTTTGACGAAAGCTCCGTGGAAATAACAGCTTACAGCAATAAACCCAATTCAGCGAGCGAATGTATAGTGCGCGTTGGCGATGTGGTCGCATACGGCATGGCGGATCAGCCTATACGCATGAGCATGGCCGGATTCAGGGCATGGAGCCCTGAGTCGCCATATTTATATGTTATGGACGTTAGGATGGCTAATGACAGCGTAAGAAGCTACTTCGCCATGCGTAAGTTCTCTGCCAGCAGCGGCCATGACGGCAAGCCGCGGCTCATGCTGAACAACAAACCTTTTTTTCACAACGGCGTACTTGACCAGGGGTATTGGCCGGACGGACTATACACCGCGCCGAGCGATGAAGCGATAATAAACGACATACTTAGCATGAAGGCGCTTGGCTATAACACGCTGAGAAAGCATATTAAGGTCGAGTCGATGCGTTTTTACTATCACTGTGACAGGCTTGGCATGCTCGTATGGCAGGATATGCCAAACGGAGGCGAGCTATATAAGAGCGCAACGGTTTCGCTGCCGCTTTTGGGCATAGGCGAAACGAGCGACACGGAGCACAACTACGCCCGCTTCGGACGGCACAACAAAGAAGGAAGGATACAATACCACAACGAGCTTCGTGAGATGATAATACAGCTTTATAACTGCCCCTGTATAGCCATGTGGGTGCCTTTTAACGAAGGCTGGGGGCAGTTCGACTCTGAAAAAGCGGTTGAAACCATACTTCAGCTTGATACTACGCGCACCATAGATCATGCAAGCGGATGGCACGACCAGGGCGTTGGTGACGTAAAAAGCCTGCATGTTTACTTTAAGCCGTTTGAGTTCAAGCCCGATAAGCTTGGCCGTGCAGTTGTATTAAGCGAGTTTGGCGGCTTCAACAGGCGCATAAACGGTCATTCCTTCAATAAAAAGGACTTTGGTTACAAGCGCATGAAAACCGATGAAGCTTTTACAGAGGCCTTCAAAGCGCTGTATAAAAAAGAAATCGCCCCCGCATATATGCAAGGGCTTTCCGCCGCAATATATACCCAGCTCAGCGATGTTGAGGACGAGCTTAACGGCCTTTTGACATATGACAGAAAGGTCGAAAAGCTTCCCGTTCAGGAGATACGGGAGCTGTTCAGCTCACTTTTTGCTGATATCGAGTAGTTTTACTTCTTTGCCGTCAAGCATCATGCATACCGTACCGAGCTTATCGGTGCGGTATACTTTTACATCCATTTTGCTCAGTCTTTCCATCGTTTCTTTATGCGGATGCCCGTAATTGTTGTCCGCTCCAACCGATATTACAACTATATCCGGGGAGACAGCGTCCAAAAAAGCTTTTGAGCTTGATGTTGATGAGCCATGATGCCCAAGCTTAAGAACGTTGGCTTTTAAAAGCCCGGCGTCGTTTTTCAGCATTATCGCCTCGGCGGTTTTTTCAGCATCGCCTGTCAGCAGCAAAGACGTTTCGCCATAAGTGACCTTCACTACAAGGCTCATATCGTTAAGGTTTTGTTCATAATCGTTCCCTTTTATCGGCGAAAGGACGCGTACTTCAACATCGTCATCCCAGTTTATAGTTGACTTTTTGCCGCCCCATATTGCTTTTACTTTTACCTTTTTCCTTTCAAGCGAGCTTAGCAGCTTATCGAATGTAGTTGTGGTGTTTACAGCCTCCGGCATATAAAAGCGGCCTACGGAATAATCGTCAATTATCCGCTTCATGCTGCCTATATGGTCGCTGTGCGTATGTGTAGCTATTACTACATCAAGCTTCTTTATTTCTTTTTCGTTCAAAAAGCTTTCTATGCTGTTAAATGAGTCAGGCGTGCCTGCATCGATAAGCATGGCCTTTCCGTTTGGCGATACAAGCAATATGCTGTCCCCCTGGCCAACATCAATAAACGCCGCGTAAAGGCCGCTCTGGTGCATTTCCTCTTCGGCCCCGCTCTCTATGCTGCCTATGAATGAATAAAACAGCTCCGGATCAAATACGAACAGCAGGCCGAGCGCTATAGCTGCTGCGGCAATTATTATTCTTTTTGTAATGTCAGGCTTTCTGCCGCTATCCTCTTCACTGCTCTTGTCGCCCTCTGCGTTTTTTTCTATATTAGCAGCACCGGCATCAAGCTCTGTTTTAGTCTTTTTATTCTCATCAGCATGCTTTTTCTCTTTTTCGCTTTGCTTATCTTTTTTGTGCTTATTCTTTTTATTATAGGCCTTGTTTTCTGCTTTGTCCTTTTTCTTTTTGCGCTCTTTTTCCTCCATGCCCCGCTCCTTGCCGTTTTTTATTATTATAACTCATATGCGCCAAACTGGAAAGACCGCCTAACATCTCCATTGCTTGACAATACAATATATTAGTAGTAGAATCACATATACGCGAATTATGCGCAGATTTCATCATATTATTTATAAGGCAATTATTCGGAGGTCATTTAATGTCGAACAGTGAGCGTATTTTGGGCATAGCGCGAAGAATTGCGGGCATGCCGCCAGAAGCGGAAGCAGATCCTCACATGGTCGATAAGCAGGTGGATTCCCTTGACTTGACTGAGATAATACTTGAAGTTGAAGAGGAATTCGACCTTATAGTGGAAGATGAGGAAAGCATACACACTATAGCCGACCTTATCGATCGCGTTGACGCGCTTATCGCCTAAAACCCGAACCAAAGCCGGAAGCTTCACAAGCTTTCGGCTTTACTATGTTCAATCGCTTTTTAGAGCTGTCAGAAGGGAGCCATCTATGCAGGAGTTTAAGCTAAAACGCGTATACCGTCACTTTAAGGGAGACTATTATCTTACCGAGGATATAGCGCGCCACAGCGAAACGGGAGAAGAGTATGTTATATACAGAAAGCTTTATGGTGACGGATCGCTTTGGATACGCCCGTTAGATATGTTCCTAAGCGAGGTTGACCACGAAAAATATCCTGAGTGCAAACAGAAGTACAGATTTGAGCTGCAAAACATAGAAAGCACGGCAGAGCGCCGATAGAGCTTAAGCAGCAGAACATTCTTAATAACAAGGCAGGCTTTTTATTCGTTTGTTCGATAGTACGGCGGCTTTGTTTGATTAAATAGTTTTGTAAATGCATTATGCTGATGTTAGAATCAGTATAAGCTATTTTTGTAAGGGGTAATACAAATTGACAAGAGCGCTGCCTGAAAGATTCGCTGAGTTTGGAGACGCAAGAAAAAACGGCTTTTTGAAAGTCAAGGAAATAAAGGACAGCGGCGGCAAGGTCGCCGGAGTGTTCTGCACTTTTACGCCGCTGGAGCTGCTTGACGCGGCGGGCTTTACGCCCGTAAGCCTTTGCGGAATGAGTGCGGAAACCATTCCGGCAGCAGAAGCTCATCTGCCAAAGAATCTTTGCCCGCTTATTAAATCGAGCTACGGCTTTGCAGTATCCGATAAATGCCCATATGCCTATTTCTCCGATATAATAGTTGGCGAAACCACATGCGACGGCAAAAAGAAGATGTATGAGCTGCTGAACGATATACGGCCTACATATGTGCTGCACCTTCCGCATGGAGAACTTGAAAGCAGCATCGACGAATGGACCAATGAGATAAGGCGCTTCAAGGAATATATTGAAAGTACGTTTGGTATTACGATAACGGACGAAGCGCTTAGAACCGCTGCGAGGCTGCGCAATGAAGAAAGAGCTGCGCGATTGACGCTTATGGAGCTGCAAAAAAGCAAGCCGCCAACGGCGCACGGCCGGTTGACGCCTCAGCTAAACGCATATTGATAACCGGCTGCCCCATCGGCGGCATACTAGAAAAGACTGTAAAGACTATTGAGGAACACGGCGGCGCCGTTGTATGCTTAGAGAACTGCTCCGGAATCAAAGCCGCATATCAAATGGTGGATACACAGGCCGATGATATACTAAAAGCCATTGCTCAACGCTATCTTGGCATAGGCTGCGCCGTTATGACGCCAAACAGCATACGCTTGAGCAATATTGAAAAGCTGATAGCCGAATATGATGTTGATGGTGTTGTTGAGCTTGACCTGCAATCCTGCACGCCATATACAGTTGAGGCGTATACGCTGCGCAAGCTGATGGAAAGGCTCTCCGTTCAATATATAGCTATTGAGACCGACTATTCGCAAAGCGATTCAGGACGGCTTTTAACAAGGCTTGAAGCTTTTCTTGAAATGCTGTAATAATTCCTATTTGTATACAAAAAGAGCCCGCTTGCCTGAGCTCTTTTTTGGCTGCGGAACTAGGATTCGAACCTAGACAATACGAGTCAGAGTCGTAGGTGCTACCATTACACAATTCCGCAATGAAGCTTGATAATCCCAAGATGCCGTAGCCTCCAATATAACACCCGCCTCTCGGCAGGTGGGTGCGTTCTGCCGGTTTCTGCCATCCGGTCAAAGCCGGCCCGGCATCCGCCTGGACAATTGCGCTCCCGTAGTTATTCTGTGGGTTTATAACGGAAGCTTACGCACACCGCAGGATTATTATGTGGTGGGATTAATTGGGATCGAACCAATGACCTCTACGATGTCAACGTAGCGCTCTGACCAGCTGAGCTATAACCCCATTCGCTTTGCGCACATATTATTATACATAAAAGCGGATTTAATGCAAGCATTATTTTTTCTTTAGTGGGGTCAAATGCTATTTTACCCCCACTCCGTCTTACAAAAAAAGCTAAATTTATTTTTTTGCCAAGTGCATTTTCGCAATCATTTCCTTTGGATCGTCAGCCTTGAATACTGCGTTTCCCGAAACGAGGATGTCAGCACCGGAAGCGGCGGCAAGCTTAGATGTGGCCTCGTTTATTCCGCCGTCCATCTCTATTTCATAGTTATAACCGTTTTTCTCGCGCAGGGCTTTGAGCTTTTCAACCTTTGGCAAAACCTCTTTTATAAAACTCTGCCCGCCCGCGCCCGGGTTTACGCTCATCACCAAAACAAGATCGCATATGGAAAGAACGTATTCTACCATCTCAACAGGCGTTGCAGGATTAAGCGCTATCCCCGCCTTCATTCCCGCTTTGCGTATGGCCTGTAGCGTCCTGTGCGCATGCCTGTCCGCCTCAACATGGAATGTGAGATAGTCCGCACCTGCATCTTTGAATTGCTCGATATACGTTTCAGGGTGTTCCACCATTATATGCACGTCTATAGGCAGCTTTGTGTAGGCGCGTATCGCCTTGCACATAGCCGGCCCAAACGTTATAGCCGTCACAAACGTGCCATCCATAACGTCAAAATGCACCATGTCGGATCCCCAGTCGCTCAGGCGGCTCGTGGCCTCCCCCATATTGGCAAAATCCGCAGATAAAAGGCTTGGCGCTATCTTAATCATACCTATGCTTCCTCTTTTCTATCAATTCGTCTAATATAGTAAGATATCTTTCGTATCTTTCCTTCGAAAGCTCTCCCGACGCTATCAACGGCTTTACCGCGCAGTCCGGCTCGCTCCTGTGCAAACACTCGCCAAAGCGGCAGCCTATGCGTTTGCCCTTCATCTCCCTATAATACTCACAAAGCTCCTCAGGCTCCATCTGCTCGGCTTCAAGCAGGCTGAAACCAGGGGTGTCGAGCACCGCTCCGCCGCACACATGCCAAAGCTGCGCATGCCTTGTGGTATGCCTGCCACGCTCTGTCTTTCGTGACAGGCCGCCCGTTTCAAGCCCAAGCTGAGGCACTATAGCATTTATAAGCGATGATTTGCCAACTGCGCTTTGACCCGCGAAGCAGCATATGCTGTCCTCGATTTTGGCCTTGATAAGCTCTACACATTCTCCTGTTGCGGCCGAGGCTGTTATCACCCTATATCCTGTGGGGCCATACTGCGCAATAATGCCGTCCGCCGTGCCAACAGTCGCTTCGTCTGATTTGTTTAGCACGATAACAGGCTCAACTTTATGCTTTTCGCAGCATATTATAAGCTTATCCACAAGCAAAAGGTCCGGCTTGGGTGCAGAAAGCGAAGCCACTATTATAAGCTTATCGAGATTTGCAACAGCGGGGCGAACGAACAGGTTTTTCCTTGGCAGTATCTCGGATACATATCTGCCTTCGCCATCATTAAGGTACTCCACCCTGTCGCCAACCACGGGGCTTATGCCGTCCTTCCTGAAGCGCCCTCTGGCCCGGCATACGACTTCCTCTCCCCTGTCGTTCAAAACTGTATAGAAGCCGCCTACACCCTTTAATATAAGACCGGTTTCAGCCATCACTATCTCCTGTAATCAAAGCCGATCTGGCCGTTTCGTACCTGTACGCCGTCAACATACACATTGCACTCATACTGCCCGCCCTTTTCCATAAACGCGGTGAACGATACGCTCTGCTGAGTCCCTGCGGAAAGCGTAGTCTCGTATATTATCAGTTCAAGCCCCTCTTCAAGCTTTGCTGTCACCACAACGCTGCTCTGCTGAGCCGTTATATCAAGATTAAATGCAACATCTGCGGCATAGTTGCCAAGCTGAGCCCTGCACACGCTTATCTCAACAACAGCGTCCTCCGGAGTGCTTATGCCGGCGGTTGGGTTCTGCGCCACAACAAAGCCTTCTGCCGCTATCTGCGCCTCAGGCTGCACGGTGCGTATACGTATCTTCTTAAACCCTTCCTCATGCAGCACGTCTATCGCCTTGTTAAGCTCCATGTCCGTCACTCCGGGCATGTTGTTAGCTTTGCCCGGTATTCCGCTTATCCATACGTCTATCACATCCCCTGCAAATGTATCCGTGCCGGCAATCGGCTCCTGACGCACTATCTGGCCGTATGGAAGGTCGCTCGTCACATACTGCGTCGTGCCTATCTCAAGCTCCACGCCCCAAACTATATCGTTCGCCTCCTGAAGATACTTGCCTGCAAGGTCAGGTACGGTAACATAGTTATTGCCGGAGCTTACAATTACGGATATGCTATCCCCCTGCTTTGCGGCCGTTCCGGCAGCAGGAGTTTGCTCAAGCACCGTGCCTTCCTCCTCATCGCTGGAACGATATTCGTCTACATTAAGCTCAAACCCTCTAAGCTCAGCGACCCCCTTCGCCTCCTCAAGCTTTTTGGCCTTTACATTCGGTATTATGTATTCAGCCGCAGGAGCATCGCCCTGATCCTCATTTACCGACCTTGCAATAAAGAACAAAGCCGTAAACAGGCCGAGCACTACCACCAGCATGAGCACAATATTCATCACGCCATGCCACCCTCGTTGCTTCGTTTCACCGGTGTTTTTTTCAAGCCTTGCAAACTTTCCGTGCGGCTCTCTTAAAGACCTTAAAAGGTCGCTTTTCATCTGCTTTGCAGATTGATATCTTAAGCTTATTTCCTTGCTTGCAGCCTTTACGATAACGTCGCTCAAAGCCCTTGGTATCTTCGGGTTTATCTCTACAGGCGGCGTTATATCCTCCTGAAGATGTTTAAGCGCTATGGCTACCGAATTATCGCCGCCGAAGGGCACCTTGCCCGTAAGCATTTCAAAAAGCATTATTGCGCATGAATATATGTCCGATGCGGCGGTAACGTCATCTCCCCTTGCCTGCTCGGGCGATATATAATGCACCGAGCCCATGACAACGTTTGAGCCTGCATAGGTCCTTGTTGTTGCTGCAACGTCCCTGGCTATGCCAAAGTCGGTAAGCTTCGCCTTGCCCCTCGGCGTAATTATCACGTTTTGCGGCTTGATATCTCTGTGTATTATTCCGCTTTCATGCGCATGTGCAAGCGCGTCTAGCACCTGAGCGGTTATGCTAACAGCCACCTTTGGAGAAATTGGCCCGTCGCTTTTTATAAGCTCCTTAAGCGTGCTGCCTTCAACATATTCAAGCACGATATAGCTTATATCGCCATCTTCTCCTACTGCGTAGGAGCGGACTATATTCTCATGCGAAAGGGTGAGTACCGCGCGGGCTTCCCTTTCGAACCTTCGCACGAACTCCATGTCTCCCCTATGCTCCGCCTTCAGCACCTTGAGCGCGACCGTGCGCCCAAGCATATTGTCATACGCCTTATATACGTTCGCCATTCCGCCGGAGCCTATAAGGGATTCTATCAGATACCGTCCTGAGATCAGCTTTCCTATCATCCGATATTCTCCCCGTCATTATAGACTATTACAGCGCTTATATTATCCCTGCTGCCGGCTTGCAGGGCCATATCAACAAGGCTGCTGCAAGCGTTTTGCAATTCCTCAGCCGAGCAGCCGAGGGCAGCCGTAAGCAGGTTTATGTCAAGCTCGCCATACAATCCGTCCGTACAGATAAGCAGCTTATCGCCCCGCTTCCATGCACATTCAAATATATCCACCCTTTCAACAGGCCTTGTTCCCACTGCCCTAGTAATTATATTCCTTTGGGGATGCCGGGCCGCTTCTTCTTTTGTTATATATCCAAGCGCGGCAAGCTGAGCAACATATGAATGATCCTCTGTTATCTGCTTAAGCTCAGTACCGTTAAAGTGATAAAGCCTGCTGTCGCCAACGTTTACGGCTATGAACCTGTATTTATCAAGCACGGCGGCAACAAGCGTAGTTCCCATGCCCATATATGCATCATCGGTGAGCGACATGGCATAAACGGCTGAGTTTGCCATATTGACGGCGTTAATCAGCTTTTCCCGTACGCTTTCGGGGGTACTTTGGCGCATATAGCCTACAAGCGTTTTTATGGCAAGCGCGCTTGCAACATCGCCGGCATTATGGCCGCCCATACCATCCGCAACGGCGGCAATGGCCAACAATCCGTCCTCCGGTATAAACACGGCGTCCTGGTTTTGAGGCCTTATACCGGCTATCGTTTTTGCGGCATAGATCATTGTTGTACCTCCTTTTGCTGCTGTAATACTCGCCGCCTGAGCTGGCCGCAGGCGCCGTCTATATCCGTTCCCATCTCTCTTCGAACAGTCGCCGATATCTTCCTATCCTCAAGCCACTTCATGAACCTTTCAGCCTCCGGCCTGCTTGTGCCGAGCAGATTGCGCTCTTTTACAGGATTCAACGGTATAAGGTTTACATGGCAGTTCATACCCCTTAGTATTGAAGCAAGCTCGCCGGCGTTTTCAAGCCCGTCATTAAGCCCCTTTACAAGCGCGTATTCAAAAACGACCCTTCTGCCCGTGGCATCTGCGTATCCCCTGGCGGCGGCAAGCACTTCCGCTATAGGATAAAGCTTGTTTATCGGCATAAGCTTGTTGCGGATATCGTCATTAGATGCATGCAGCGATACTGAAAGGGTAACATGCGGCGCATCCTCCGGCAACGTCCTTATCCTCGGCACAAGCCCACATGTGGATAGGGATATGTTCCTTGGGCTTATGCCCATTCCATCTGCCGATGAAACGAGCCTGAGAAACTTTACCGTATTATCATAGTTGTCAAGCGGTTCCCCGCTGCCCATAAGCACAATATTTGTTACGCTGCGCTCCCTGCCTTCTTGTGCAGGCACATCTTTGTTTACGCATGCCACAAATGAAAGCATCTCACCCGGTGTAAGATTCCTTATACAGCCCTCAAGCGTCGATGCGCAGAATGCGCAGCCCATTTTACAGCCGACTTGTGTGGATATGCACAGGGTATTTCCATAATGGTAGCGCATAAGCACGCCTTCCACAATATTGCCGTCCGAAAGCGAGAACAGATATTTTATCGTACCGTCTTTTTTTGATACGAATTTATCGTATATCTCAGCCCCGTCAAAATGGATATCGGAAAGCTTGCTGCGCAGCTCTTTAGGCAGGTTAGTCATGTTTTGCGGCCTTTCGCCGCGGCTCAGCCACTGAAAAACCTGCTTTGCGCGGAAACGCGGCTGCCCCATGTCCTTAAGCATGGCTTCAAGCTGTGCAATATCCATTGAAACAAGACCCGTCATAGTTATCTCCTGCGAATGAATTTGGCTATAAAAAAACCTTCCGTGTTATCCCTGTTCGGCAAAAGCTGTATCATACCGCCAGATGCCCTATCCCGCATGCTCTCCGGCAAAAAGGCAGAAATGTCGCAAGGCTCAAAGCCGGCATGGGTTCTCAAAAAGGCCTTTGCAACATCCTCATTTTCTTTTTTGGATACCGTGCAGGTCGAATACACCAGCGTGCCGCCAGGCTTAACATATCTGCTGCATGTATCGAGTATGCCGCTTTGTATTCTGCAAAGCTCGTCTATGATAGCCGGTGTTTTTGCGTATCTAACGTCAGGCTTTCCCCTTACGCCCAAGCCCGAACACGGCACGTCCGTAAGCACGGCGTCAAAAGCTTTTTCAAAGCCGGCATCGTATTCTGCGCTGTTTTTTGTATATAGCTTCGCCCTGGTCACATTCAGCCTTGAAAGAGTCTTTTCAGTAAGCTCCTTCCTGTGTTCGTGCAGCTCAAAGCCGGTTATATCGCACATGTTCTTCGCAAGCGACGCCATATACGCCGTTTTTCCGCCCGGGGCGCAGCAGGCATCGAGTATTTTCATGTCAGCCTTAGGCTCCATAATGCGGCATATAAGCATGGCGCTTTCGCTCTGCACGGTCAATTTGCCTTCTGCAAAAAGCGGCTCCTTCGTAACGTCAAATCCGCTTTCAAGATAGAACGCATTGTCGTCTATTCCGCCTCTTCTGAATCCTATTGAGCGTTTTGTAAGCTCGCCTTCAAGCTCTTTATCGCTATACGGCCACTGAGCCCTTATGTAGAAGCCATGCTCCTTGGATGATATTATGGCTTCAGCCTCTTCTATGCCATAGTTTTGGCAAAGCTCTTCAACGAGCCATTTTGGCCAGCTATGCTCAATACTTAGTCTTTCAACAGGATCATGCGGCAGCTCAATAGCTTCCTTCGACCTGCATATCGAGCGCATAACCCCGTTAACATAGCCCGAAAGCGCGCCTTTGCCCACTTCCTTTGCAAGCTTTACAGATTCGTTGCATGCGGCGCTTTCCGGCACGAGCATATACCTTGCCTGGCAGACGCCAAGCCTTAATATATTGCGTATGGTCTTATCAAGCTTGCCCTTTGCGTGGCAGGCTATTATAAGATCTATCATCATAAGATTGTCAAGCGCCGAGTATACAGCGGCGGATATCCACTTTGCGTCCCTTTCGTCAAGGCCTTCCTCCGCCTTTTTAAGACAAAGGTTGGCGTATGCGCCGCCATCGATTATCTGTGAAAGCGCCTCGAGCGCTTTTCTTCTTATGCTCACTTAATCAAATACCTTCCCAACAAGCTCATGCCCAAGCATAGCGGCCTGGGCGCTCATGCGCTTCGAACCAGGAAACTGAAGCTCAAGTATTTCTATATCACCATCGCCGCATTTGACAATAAGCCCGTTTTGCTTATCCGCACATAATATCGAACCTGCTTTTGAGCCGGTTTTTTTAGTCGGTATCCTGCGCGTGCGCCATATCTTTACGGCTTCGCCCTCAAGCATGGCATAAGCGCATGGCCATGGGTTCATCCCCCGTACAAGGTCATGTATCGCCTTTTCGCTTTTAGAAAAATCTATATGCCCGTGCTCCTTTTTTATCATGGAGCATTTTGTGGCTTCGGCATCGTTCTGCTTTTTCGGCTCAAGCTCGTTTCTTTCAAGCTTTTCTATCGTCTCCTTAAGCAGCTCCGCGCCCATTTCGGCAAGCCTGTCAAAAAGCTCGCCGGCCGTTTCATCTTTGCCTATCTCAGTCTCTCTTTCAAGCAGTATATCGCCCGTATCAAGGCCAATATCAGTAAGCATCGTTGTTACGCCGGTCTTTTCCTCCCCGTTTATGACGGCCCACTGTATAGGCGCCGCCCCCCTGTATTTGGGCAAAAGGCTGCCATGTACGTTTATGCAGCCATATCTTGGCACACTAAGATTCTCCTTGCTGAGTATCTGCCCGAAAGCCGCCGTCACCATAAGCTCAGGGTCCGCATCTTTAAGCGCGGCAAGTCCTTCTTCGCTGCGTATCTTGTCAAACTGAAACACATCAAGCCCATATTCAAGCGCAAGCTTTTTTACCGGCGGCGCAGTCATTATTGCTTTTCGTCCGACGGGCTTATCAGGCTGCGTGAATACAACGATGTCATCACCGCGCTCATATAGCATTTTGAGAGAGGGCAGCGCAAAATCCGGCGTGCCGAGAAACGCTATCTTCATTCTTCCTCCTCGTCTTCACTGTATCCTTCAGGAGGCTCGGTAACAAGGCGCTTGTACACAAGCCCGTCAAGATGATCGGTCTCATGCAATACTGCGCGTGCAAACAGGCCTTCGGCCTCATATTCACATATATCGCCGTCCCTGTTCTGCGCGCGTACCTTCACATAATTGGGCCTTACAACATACCCGCTTTCGCCCGGGAAGGAAAGGCAGCCTTCAAAGGAGCCCTGCTCACCGGAGGTTTCAAGTATTTCCGGATTTATCAGCTCAACTATACCGTCCCCGCAATCGATAACGACGGCGCGCTTGAGTATGCCCACCTGCGGAGCTGCAAGGCCCACGCCTTCGGCATCATACATAGTCTCAGCCATATCGTCAAGCAGGATGCCAAGCCTTCTATCGAATCTATCTACAGGTTTGCATACTTTATACAAGCACTCGGCATTGCCGGTAAATATGCGTCTTTTTGCCATAAAACAATCCTCCACAAATGCATCAAATTATTATAACCCGTATTTGGTTGAAGAATCAATACTTAGAACATATCGCCAGGATTTATCTCAACGTTTCCCATCTCGCTGCGCCTATGCTCATCATAGTAAGCATATATAGCGTCTATCACATCGGCTGTATGCTTTGTGCGCACAAGCTTCATAAGCGTTTCAAACCTGAAAAGCCCCTGCCTGCGCTTCATCGGCGCCGCAGACGCATATATGAACAAAAGCTCGTTTTTACTCGCACCCTGAGCCTCAAGCGCAGAATATATGCGCTGCTTTAATCCTGATGCAAATTCCGTATTCATGCATTCAAGGCTATGCTCGTCCTCTCCGGTGAACATTATCCTTATGAATAATGAAAACGGCGGGAAAAGGCCGGCTCTTCTTGCTGCTATTTCATATTCATAAAAGCCCTGATAATCCTGCTTTGCAGCAAGCTCTATTATTGCGTGCTCCGGAGTGTAGCTTTGCACAATAACGCTGCCGGCTCTATCGCCCCTGCCTGCCCTGCCCGCAACTTGGGTAAGCAGCTGAAACGTTCTTTCCGCGCTCCTGTAATCAGGCACATGCAGCATAGTATCCGCCGCTATAACGCCAACCGTGGTTACGTTTGGTATATCAAGCCCCTTTGCTATCATCTGCGTACCTATAAGCACCTGAGCTTCACCCGAAATAAAGCGGCTCAATATCCTATAATGCGCGTCCTTGCCCTGCGTAGTGTCGTAATCCATTCTTAATGAAGTAACGCCCGGAAACTGCTCCTTGAGCTGCTCCTCCACCTGCTGTGTACCCACGCCAAAATACTTAAGATACGGCTTGCCGCACTGTGGGCATTTTTGAGGTATCTTCGCCGTCCTTCCGCAATAGTGGCATTTCATCACGTTTTCATACTTATGATATGTCATGGACACATCGCAATCAGGGCATTTCAGGGTATAGCCGCAGCCGCGGCAGGAGACGAACGTAGAATAGCCCCTTCTGTTCATGAACAGTATGGCCTGCTCGCCTGAATCAAAGCAGCGCGCAAGCTCTTTTGTTAAGGCGGCGCTGAATACGCTGTTGTTCCCCTGCAAAAACTCGGAGCGCATATCCACTATCCTTACATCCGGAAGAGGCGATTTGTTGACCCGTTCCGGCAATGCTATAAGCTTATATCTTCCGCTCAATGCGCGCCTATATGCTGCAATGGATGGCGTTGCGCTGCCAAGGACAAGCGCCGCGTTAGAAAGCTCAGCCCTTTTTGCCGCCACCTCGGCAGCGCCGTATCGCGGCGTATGGTCGCTATGGTAGCTTTGCTCATGCTCTTCGTCTATAACTATAAGCTTTACCCTTTCAAGCGGCGCAAAAACGGCGCTTCTTGCGCCTATAACGACATCTACCATGCCAAGCCTTATCCTGCGCCATTCATCAAACCTTTCGCCGTATGAAAGGCGGCTGTGCAGCACGGCCACCCTGTTGCCGAAGCGGCTTTTGAACCGCTGCATGGCCTGCGGCGTCAGCGATATTTCCGGCACGAGTACAATCGCCTGTCCCCCTGTCGAGAGCGCATGGCTTATAGCCTGCATATAGACTTCCGTTTTTCCGCTCCCTGTTACGCCGAACAGCAGGCTCGTACCGCGGCCTGAATCTATCTGCTCATTTATGGTTTCAAGCGCGCTATGCTGATCTTTTGTAAGCGGAAGCGGCTGAGTTGGCGCCGTATCCATATTTGCAAATGGGTCTCTATATACGACAAAGTCGTCATCAACGAGTATACCCTTTTTAATAAGCGCGTTTATGGCCTGCGATGCTGACGGTATAAAGCCGTTTATGTCCGCAACGCTCATTGCAGTGTTCATGTTGCATATAAGCTCAAGCACTTCCGTCTGCTTAGGCGCTTTTGATGAGCCGTCCGCTTTTCTTAACGAAGACATAGCTTTTTGCGGATCCGTGTCCGGCGAAAGCCTGACTATCCTTTCAGTCTTTTCCTTTACCCTGGAGCCCCTCAGCTGAGCGGGTATCATCAGCCTCAGCGCTTCAACAAGCAAGCAATGGTAGCTTTTGCTTATCCATTTTGCAAGCGTTATCTGTTCGCCCGTCAATGCCGGATATGGCTCCATTGCCTTTATTATTCTTTTTATATTCAATACTTCGTCCGGCGCTTCATTGCAAAGCTCAAGCACAAAGCCCTCTATGGCTCTGTTGCCCGCTCCAAACGGAACAAGCACGCGCTGGCCCAAAGCAATATCGCTATCCTCCTGCAGCTGGTAGGTGAAAAGCCTGTCCACATTGCTGTGGGCAACATCAACAAGCACCTTTGCAAACATCAGCCTTTCACCTGCTTTCCTGATAGTATCGATACAATATGATTATAGCATATATCCCAAAAAGCAAAAAGACCCGTGCAGGGCCTTATGCATTGACACGGCTTATTTCGCGTTGACATCCGGATAGGTTATATCAAGCTCATCATTGTTAAGCTCGTTTACCGCATAGGAAACAGCCTTTTGGTTGTTCAAAAGCTCATCCTCCCCCACGAGCTGGCGCGCCCTCTTTGCCACGATAGAAACCAGCATATAGCGGCAGTTTACCTTTTTCTGAAGGTCTATTATAGACGGTTTGTTCATCATGGTGATCATTCCTCCTTCAATAATTCTTCAACCGTATCATTTTTTGATGACCTGAGCCTTTCGGCCCTTATTATGCTTGCAACATCTGCAATGGCAGTATCGAGCGAATCGTTTACGACTATATAATCGTATTCGTTCGCATGCGATATCTCTTCTTTAGCTTTGCCAAAGCGCCTGGCAATAGCTTCAGGAGTCTCGGTTCTCCTGCCTATAAGCCTGTTGTGCAGCGCGGCCATGGAAGGCGGCAGTATGAATATGCTTACAGCCTCCGGCCTCTGGCGCTTAACGTTCCTTGCCCCGTTAACATCTATATCAAGTATAACATCTATACCCTCGTTTGTCAGTTTGTCAACATAAGCTTTTGGGGTGCCGTAATAGTTCATGCCGAATACGTCCATGTACTCAAGCAGCTCGTTGCGCTCTATCATGCCCTCAAACTCTTCCCTTGTTACAAAGAAGTAGCTTACGCCATGCTCCTCGCCCGGCCTTGGCGCCCTTGTTGTGGCCGAGACGGAAAACCTTATCTTATCGTCCGCAAGCAGAAGAGCCTTGCATATGACTCCCTTACCTACGCCTGACGGCCCTGAAATAACGAACAGTTCACCCTTGCTTTTCATCTTTGCGCTCCTGAAATCATTCTATATTCTGAACCTGCTCGCGGATCTTTTCAAGCTCCGCCTTGCCAAGTATAACAAGCCTTGCAATCTCAGCATCGTTCGCCTTTGAGCCTATGGTATTAAACTCCCTGTTCATCTCCTGTACGACAAAGTCCAGCCTGCGGCCGGCTGCTTCGCTTTGGTCCAAAAGCTCCCTTGCCTGCGCCGTATGGCTCTTTAGCCTTACAAGCTCCTCATCTATGCTCGCCTTGTCTGCAAACAGTGCCACTTCGGTTGCAAGCCTTTGCCTGTCAACTTCTACTGAGCCAAGCATGACCTCTATTCTTTCATTAAGCTTATTGGCGTATTCCTCCACCACCATAGGTGCGCGAAGCTCTATCTTCTCCCTCAGCTCATCTACTGTTTTAAGTCTTACGGTAAGGTCGTCAGCAAGCCTTTCGCCCTCTCCCCTTCTTGCCGCAACAAGCTCTTTTATAGCCGCCTCCGCCGCCGCCTTAGCAAGCGCGGCAACGGCTGCATTATCCTCGTCCGCTTCAACTATATCGGTAACATCCGGCAAGCGCAGGGCTGTTGAAAGCGTCATGTCATTTTCCATCATAAGCCCTGCAGCGGCTTCCTTTACCGATTTGAGATAGGCACCCAAAAGACCCATATCTATTCTGACCTCCTTGGCGTCCGTCCTCGTGTTCCTGTAGTTCACAAAAACATCAACATGGCCCCTTGAAAGGCTTTCGTTAAGCGCCGTGCGCAGTGTGTCCTCCGCAAATGAAATATGCCTCGGCATACGAAATGCAAGGTCGAGATACCGGTGGTTCACGCTTTTCAGTTCCACAGTCATCTCTCTGCCGTCCTGCGCGGCTTTTCCGCGCCCAAAGCCCGTCATGCTGCTTACCATAGAAGCCTCCTTGATGCTATAATTAAATTATTATAGCACAATTCCTTTTTCTTTTGAACAGTTTTTGTTTAATAAATCAATACAGCTTGTAAAGCTCGTCCGCTTCGGGAGGAAGTATGGTCTCTCCGGTAGAAAGCCTTACGCCATTGCCATGCGCCTTGCCTACAACGGCGGCATTTATGCCTATGCTTATAAGCCCCTTAACAAGCTCGGCTCCGTTGGGGCAGGCTATCATCATAGCTCCGCTTGAAAGGAGCCTTAACGGATCTATGGAAAGCTTTTGGCATATTTTTCGTGTAACAGCTTTTACGGGCACATTTTCCGCATATATCTCCATGCCTATGCCGGAAGCCTCGCTCATCTCCCACGCCGCGCCGAATACTCCGCCCTCCGTAACGTCATGCATTGCATGCGCGCCTTTTGAATATGCATAAAGCCCCTCCTTAACAACGCTCACAAGCTCAATAAATCCCCTCGCCTCGTCAAGCTCGCCTGCTTCCATGTCGCTTAGCCTGCATGCAAAGTCGTTCGCGATTATTGACGTGCCTTCAAGGCAAGCCCACTTTGTAATCACGATATCATCGCCCTCTTTTACTCCGGCGGGGGTGATTATGCCGCGGTCGCCGGCCTTTGCTATAACGGTAGCGTTGGTTATCATGCGTGTTACCGAGTCCGTGACCTCGGTATGGCCGCCAATTATCTCAACATTTGCAGACTTCGCGGCCAGGCTAAGCTCGTCAGCTACCCCGGCTATGTCGCTCTCAGTTACGCTTGGCGGTGCAAGCAGCGTGACAAGAAGTCCTATAGGCTCAGCGCCGGCGGCGGCCGCATCGTTGCAGCTGACATGCACGGTAAGCGAGCCGATATGCTTACCGGCGGCAGTTATTGGGTCCGTTGAAAGCACGGCGATTCGCCCGCCAAGATCCACAGCCGCGCAGTCCACGCCTACATGCGGCGAGCAGACCACTTCCTTGCGCGTATGGGCAAACTTATTTAGTATCAGTTCGTTAAGTGTATCGTTATCAAGCTTGCCTATCCTCATTGTTCTCTCCTATATAATCAAAAAATCCTTCTTCGTTCATCACCCTTATGCCGAGGCTTTCCGCCTTGGCAAGCTTGCTGCCTGCCCCGGGTCCGGCTACCACAAAATCTGTCTTTTTGCTTACTGAAGACGCCGCCTTTCCTCCAAGGCTTGCTATAAGCGCCTCTATATCGCTCCTGCCCATGCGCTCCATAGTGCCAGTCACTACTACGGTTTTTCCTGAAAGCAAGGCCGACGCGGAAGGCTTTTCTTCCTCCTTGGGGCATACGCCGTGCGCAAGCAATCTATCTATCTGCGATGATATTGACGCATCGTTAAAGAAATCAACAACGCTTTTTGCAACCGTGTCTCCAACATCGGGTATTTCGGTAAGCTGCTCAACGCTTGCGTGCCTTACAGCGTCAAGACTGCCAAAGGTCCTGGCTATATCGCGCGCTGTTTTCGAGCCTACGTTCGGTATGCCTATCGCAAACAAAAACGCGCCGAGCGCCGGCTTTTTGCTTGCCTCTATAGCTGCGGTAAGGTTGGCTATCTTTTTATCCTTAAAGCCTTCAAGCTCGGCATAGTCGCAAGGTTTAAGGTCATATAAATCGGGTATGCTCCTAAGCCCCTTTTTTTCAACGAGCAGCGCGGCCGTTTTTTCAGAAAACGTTTCTATATCCATCGCTTCCCTTGAAGCATAATGCGCAAGCCTTGCAGCTATCTGCGGCGGACAGGATAGCGAATTTGTGCAATATATATGCACGCCCCTGTGTTCGACATGCGCGCCGCATGCAGGACATTTTACAGGCTTTTCTATGGGCTTTACCGGCTCGTCATCCGCAACGGCGCCGGTTATTTCGGGTATAACGTCGTTGCTCCTTCTTATGAACACGCGCGAGCCTATGCCTACGCGCTTTCTTGTTATATCGTCAAAATTGTTAAGCGTTGCATGGCTTATCGTAGCGCCCGCAAGCTCCACAGGCTCAAGATAAGCCCTTGGCGTGAGCTTACCCGTGCGCCCGACCTCCCACGTTACGTCCTTTAATATAGTTGTCGTTTCCTCCGCTGCGAACTTATAAGCAATGGCCCAGCGCGGGAACCTGTCTGTCGAGCCCAAAGCCCGCCTGGTCGCGCCGTCAATTATCTTCACAACCATGCCATCTATAAGGAAATCAAGGCTTTCGCGCCGCTTTTCGGCGTTTTCTATGCCTGTGTATACCGAGTCTATATCATCATAAAACTCCATAAAGTCGCTTGTAGGCAGCTTGTTTTCCTTCAAAAAGCTTATGGTGTCGTCATGGCCTGTAAGCTCCCTGCCCTCGATATAGCCAACGCTGTACATGCACGCGTCAAGCCGCCTTTTTGCCGTAACGGCAGGGTCAAGATTCCTCAACGCCCCCGCGGCAGCATTGCGCGCATTTTTAAGCTGCTCCTCGCCTTTTTTATTAAGCTCGTTAAGCACGCTCAGGCGCATGTAGCACTCGCCCTGACACTCCATCTTTCCCTTAAAGGGTATAGTCAGCGGTATGCTCTTTATCGTCATTGCCTGCGGCAGAATAGCCTCGCCAACCACGCCGTTGCCCCTTGTCGCCGCCTGAACGAGCTTGCCGCCATCATATGTAAGGTTTATCGTCAAGCCGTCAAACTTGTACTCAAGCGCATAGCGTATAGGCGGCAATTTTTCAGCATGAGCGAAATTGTATTCGCTGCGCAGCTTTTCCGCTCTTTTGCTCCACTCAATAAGCTCGGTTCTGGTGCGCACCTTATCCATGCTCCAAAGCCTGCCAAGATGCCTGTGCTGAGCAAACTCGTTGAGCGGCTCAGCCCCTACTCTTCTTGTTGGCGAATCGTCAAGCACTACGCCTGTTTCCTTTTCAAGAGAAACAAGCTCGTCAAACAGAGCGTCATACTCCTTGTCGCTCACCTTTGGCGCATCAAAGCGATAATAAGCCTCCGCATATTCATTTAGCTTGTCAACAAGCTGCCGCATACGCTCGTTCATTGGTATATCCCCTTAAGTTATTCATCAGTTATAGGATAAAGCGGCGCATATGCGGCTGCAAAGCGCTTCCTGCCGCCTATATCAAAATCCACCGTAACGGTCATGGAGCCGCCGGTACCTGTAACTTCCGTAATCGTACCATCACCGAATTTGTCATGCCTTATACGCATAAGCGGCACATAATCAACATTTAGCCTTGTATGCTTAGGAGCTGCCGCAGGCTGGCTGTACTGCGTGCGCTTAGGCGGCTTCATGCCAAATCCCCTTGCTGAAGCATAAGTTATCTCCGGCTTTTCAGGCTGGGGATACTCTTCAACATTCATTCTTCTTGGCCTGTCGTCCTTCATAAGCTCGTCGGGTATCTCGTTTAAGAATCTTGACGGCCTGTTTACAGTGGTCTCGCCAAATATGGAGCGTGTTTGCGCATTGACAAGATACAGCTTTGCCCTGGCCCTTGTTATGCCGACATAGCAAAGCCTTCTTTCCTCCTCAAGCGCGTCCATATTCATCTCGCCGCGTGCGCGCCTTGTTGGGAACACGTTCTCCTCCATTCCTGCAAGGAACACCGTTGGAAACTCAAGGCCCTTTGCGCTGTGCAGCGTCATAAGCGCAACAGCGCCTTCGTTTTCGTCCATAGCGTCTATATCGCTCACAAGCGCAACGTTTTCAAGGAACACGCTAAGCGCGGTTTCACCCTCCGGCACATCACGTTCGATTTCTTTTATGTTGCCGATAAGCTCAGACAGGTTGTCCATTCGGGCCATAGCGTCGCCCTTTTTGTCCTCCGCTATAAGGTATTCCTGATATTGTATGGTATCGATAAGATACTTAGCAAAGTCGGAAAGCGGCATCAGTGCGCTTTGCGCCATAAGCTCCGTCATAAGGTCGCTTAACGGCTTGAGCTTCTGCTCGACTTTTTTGGAAAGCCCTTCCCCGCTTAGCACGGTCATCAGCAGGCTTTGGCCGGTAGACTGTGATATCTCTGTTATTTCATCTATGGTTTTATCTCCTATGCCGCGCCTTGGCACGTTTATTATGCGTGAAAACGCAATATCGTCCCCAGGATTGGCTATAGCCTTAAGATATGCCATAATATCGGCAATTTCCTTGCGCTGATAGAACCTCACGCCGCCGAACACCCTGTGCGGTATGCCATAGTTAACAAGCGTGCTTTCAATAACGCGGCTCTGCGCGTTCATTCTATAAAGTATTGCAAAATCGCCATAGCTTGCGCCCTGCTGTACGCCCTGTAATATCTTGCGCGCAATAAATGCGGCTTCATCCCTTTCATTATCCGCGCTGTATCGCTCTATCGGGTCGCCGTCCTCCTTAGCCGTCCAAAGCTTTTTAGGTTTGCGGCCTGAGTTATGCGATATAACGGCGTTTGCAGCGTCCAAAATATACCTGGTAGAGCGGTAGTTCTGCTCGAGCCTTACCACCTTTGCGCCCTTAAAGTCGTTTTCAAAGCTGAGTATGTTTTTAATGTCAGCCCCGCGCCAGCCATATATGCTCTGGTCATCATCGCCGACAACGCATATGTTGCCATGATTGCGGCAAAGCATCTCTATAAGCCTGTACTGCGGCATGTTGGTATCCTGATACTCGTCTACAAGCACATACTTGAACTTATTCTGATACTTTTCAAGCACCTCAGGACACTGCTCAAACAGCTCTATCGTCTTTATCAGCAGGTCGTCAAAATCAAAAGCGTTGGCGGCCATAAGCTTTTTCTGGTACTGCTGGAACACCTTTAACGTTATGCCGTCGTCGCTATAGTTTTCTTCAATATACTTTAACGGAGCAAGCGACTTGTTCTTGGCGTTGGATATGTTCTCCTTAAGCTGCCTTTTTGGCGCAGCCTTATCGCTTATGCCAAGGTTTTTGAGTATATCGGCGATAAGCTTTAGCTGGTCGTTTTCATCATATATGGTAAAATTGCGCTCATAACCTATTTTGTCGCAATCTATTCTCAGTATCTTTACGCAGCACGAATGGAATGTGGTCACCCACGCCTCATCGGCATCGCCGCCTATCAGAGCCCCCGCGCGCTCCCGCATCTCATTTGCCGCTTTGTTTGTGAATGTAAGCGCTAATATGTTCCAAGGCTTTACACCGTGCTCAACAAGATTGGCTATACGGTATGTCAAGACCTTTGTTTTTCCCGAGCCTGCGCCCGCAAGCACGAGCAAAGGCCCTTCAAGATATTCTACCGCTTCAAGCTGCCTATCGTTAAGAACTGATAGATCCATTCCCATACCCCTTATCATTGATGGTAAGATTATACCATATTTTCAGTGGAATATGAAGAGGCCGCTCCCTAAAAATGAGCGGCCTTCCTGTATGTCAGCTTCAGCCCCTAAGCTCGGCCTTAAGCCTTGTTTCAAGCGCCCTTATCACGGCGCCCATAGCCGCCTGAATCTCCTCATCGACAAGGGTGTGATCCTCGCTCCTAAGCGTGAAGGAATAAGCCATGCTCTTCTTCCCCTCAGGTATGCCTGTGCCGCGGTAAACGTCAAACAGCTCTATGTCATCAAGCACTACCTTAAGCTTGGTCTGGGCTATCACCCTGCTCACCTCAGCTGCGGTGATCTTGTCGTCAACGACTATGGCTATATCACGCGCCACCTTTGGGAATTTAGATATCGGCTTATATGTGCGCTTTGCGCCAACATATTTGAACAGCTTATTCATATCTATCTCGGCATAATATGCCCTTCCATCTATGCCCCAGTTTTTAAGCACATTGGGGTGCACCGCGCCAAGCTCGCCGACCTTTTCTTTTGCAATTGAAAGAACCGCTTTTCTGCCTGGCTGATAATACTCGCTGCCGCCAGCAGCAAAGCTTGCCTTTGGTATAAGGTCGAACTGCTCAAGAAGCTGCTCTACAGCGCCCTTTAATGTGAAGTAGCTTTCGCCGTCCCCGCTGAAAAGAAGACCCAGAAGCTTACGCTCTTCAGGCAGGTCGTCGTTATTATCAAAATGGACGTTGCCTACCTCAAAGAACCTGTCATGTCCCGTCTTGCGGCTCTGGTTACGCTTTAACGAATCGAGCATGCCCGTTATGAGCGTCGTGCGCATAAGGCTCTGGTCCTCGCCAAATGGATTGAGTATCTTCACGCACTGGCGTTTTTCGCTGTCAGCCTCAAGCAAAAGATTATCGAGCGCGGCAGGGCCGGTGAAGTTGTAATTATACATTTCATAGCAGCCCTGCGCGGCCATTTCGTCCTTCACCTTGTCTTCAAATGCAAGGTCCTTGCCGAGCTTGCCGGCGAATGTGTCGCCATACATAAGCGTCGGCTTGATGTTGTAATAGCCGTATATGCGCGCCACCTCTTCGGCTATATCCCAATCGGCTTCAAGCCCATCCTCTATATCGGTCCTGTAATGAGGTATAGTGACTTCAAGCTTGGCGCCCTTTACCTTGGAGGAAATGTTTATCGTTGCAAGCATATCCGCCATGTCCTTAGCCGGAATGTTGGTGTTGAGTATGCTGTTTATGTGCGCCACATCAACATCGACTTTATGCTCGGTTATGTCTGCATTGCATACGTCTATCACCCCGCCAATCACCTTGCCTGCGTTAAGCTCATCGACAAGCTCAATGGTCCTTTCCTCGGCAAGCATTGCATTGACAGGCTCTACGCCCTTGATAAAGCGCGCCGCAGCATCGGTAACATGGTGCAGCTTCCTTGTGGTTGCGCGTATGCTGCTGCCCTTGAACGCCGCCGATTCAAACAATGTGGCCTTGGTATCCTTCGTTATCTCGCTGTTGAGCCCGCCCATTACGCCCGCTATGCCTACGCCCTTTTCGGTATCTGCTATAAGCAGCATATCCGGCGTTACGGGGCGCTCCTTGCCGTCAAGCGTGGTGACAACTTCGTTTTCATACGCGTTTCTTACAACTATGTTGCCATCCTTTACGCATGCAAGATCAAACGCATGCATCGGGTGACCGTATTCAACAAGCACATAGTTTGTGATATCGACTATGTTGTTTATCGGGCGCATGCCTACTGCACGCAGGCGCTTCTGCATCCACACAGGAGATGGCTCTATGTTAAGCTCCGTAACCACGCGCGCGGTGTATCTTGGGCAAAGCTCAGTATTGAGCACGGTAACGGAGGCATAATCGTTAACGTTGCCTTCGCCCTTTATCTTCCTGATAACAGGCTCCCTGAACTTCTGGCCAAGGGCTGCGGCGGCCTCGCGGCACATGCCTATTATGCTCTGGCAATCTGCGCGGTTAGGCGTAAGCTCTATATCGAAAACTATGTCGTCAAGGCCAATGGCCTCCTGTATGCTCTGGCCAAGCTCATGCTCTTCATGCAGTATCATTATTCCGTTGACCTCGGCGCCGGGATAGTCGGCCTCCGTAAGGCCAAGCTCACGGCCTGAGCATAGCATGCCATTGCTCTTTACGCCGCGCATAACGGTGGGCTTAATAACTATTCCCTCTGTAAGATGCGCGCCGTCAAGCGCGACCGGCACAAGCGCGCCTTCAAACACATTTTGCGCGCCTGTAACTATGCACACAGGCTCGTCCTTACCAACATCTATAGAGCATATTTGAAGATGGTCGGAGTTTTCGTGCTTGCTCAGGCTAAGTATCTTGCCAACAACAACGTTTGTTATGCCGTCCATCTCGCCTGAATATGACGCCACCTCAAAACCGCGCCACATAAGCTTTTCAACAAATTCATCCGGCGTTACGTTCCATTCAACGTAATCCTTCAACCAGCTAAGCGGAAGTTTCATAGCTTTTTACCTCCTTAGAACTGCCCAAGGAAACGGGCGTCGTTTTCATACTCAAGGCGTATATCGGTTATGCCGTATTTAAGGCTCGTCACCCTGTCAACGCCTATACCGAAGGCGAACGCGCTCCACTCATGCGGATCAAGCCCGCAGTTTTCAAGCTCGTGCGGGTTTGTAACTCCGCAGCCAAGCACCTCTATCCAGCCGGTGCCTTTGCACACCCTGCAGCCCTTGCCGCCGCACATGGTGCAGGATATATCCACCTCGGCCGAAGGCTCCGTAAAGGGGAAATAGCTCGGGCGGAAGCGTGTCCTTACATCTTCGCCGAACACGGCGTGAACAAACTCATCAAGCGTTCCCTTAAGATCGGCCATGCTTATGTTCTTATCAACCACAAGGCCCTCCATCTGCATGAATACCGGGCTATGGCTCGCATCCACCTCGTCAACGCGGAAAACGCGCCCGGGTATCACCAGCCTGAACGGCGGCTTTATTGTCATAAGCGCCCTTGCTTCGCAGGGGGAAGTGTGTGTGCGCAGCACTACCCTGTCGTTAATATAAAATGTATCCTGCATATCGCGCGCAGGGTGATCGAGCGGAAGATTCAGCTTTGTGAAGTTATAATCGTCATACTCAACCTCAGGCCCATAGAACGTGGTAAAGCCCATGCCTATTAGCGCATCGCGTATCTGGCGGTATGTCTGCGTCATCGGGTGCAGCCTGCCGCTCGGCTGGCGTCTTATGCCTGGTTCCGTAACGTCAAGCGTTTCTTTTTCGAATGCCCTCTGCTGCATCATTGCGGCAATTTTTGTCCTGCGCTCCGCTATTGCCTGCTCAAGCTCCTTTTTAACCGCGTTTGAAGCCTGGCCGAGTTTTGCGCGCTGCTCCTTATCCAGCTGGCCCATCGTCCTGAGTATGCCGGTAAGCGAGCCGCTTCTGCCGAGAATGGAGGCGTTAAGCGCTTCAAGCTCCTTTTCTTCACGCACTTCCTTAAGGCGTTCAAGCGCTTCCTGCCTTATTCTTTCAAGTGCCTCGTTCATTTTTCAGAAAACCTCCTATAAAACAAAATGCGCGCCTCGTCTTTAGGGACGAAGGCGCGCTCGTGGTACCACCCTTATTCGCCCCGCCATCACGGGGCCTTTTTCCGCTGTAACGGGCTAACCCGGCATCGACTACGCACCGTAATGATACGGCTTCCCCGATGCGGCTCAGGAGAGAACTTTGTGCGGCCGTATTTTGCAGGCTGTTTGCAGCTTATGCAGCCCTCTCTGTGGCAACGGCAGGCCGCTTTGCTCCGTCATCGCTAATTCCTTGGGATTATAACATATGCTAAGCAGTTTTTCAAGCTCATATATAAGCTTAAATGGCATTCTTTAATCCTCACCTGTGCACCCATTTATCTATGCAAAGGCCAATAAAGTCACCCCAGCCGGCCAACGGAACGTCTATAGTAAACACAAGGTCGGTCTTTATTATCATGCCGCTTTTTTCAAACGAGTATTCTATGGCGCCTGCCTTATCGCCTGCACGTATCGGCGCCTGATATTCTTCATTTGCGTTTATAAGCACATTGGGTTCCTCGTTATCCCATACCAGCAGGGTAACATCTTCTGCTGCGGCAAGGCTGACCGTTTTCGCTATCCCCCCTAAAACGGGAGCGTTTTCAACAACTATATCTCCTTTTTTAACCGTGGCTTTAACGCGCACGGCGGCGCTTGCAGTATCTACGGCTTTTGAAGCCACGGCAAAGCGTGTTTTTGAATCCTTTGCGCCTATTACGGCAGCTATGAACACGGCGCCGTTCCTTTTAACCATAAATACGCCGCAATATCCGGCCTCAGCTGATGAGCCAGTAGAGCCCGAAAAACACCCGTCCAGGCTTTTTATCAGCCTGTTTTGGTTCACAAGCTCCGTCCTTGAGCCGTTTTCATGTATAAGCTCATCAAGGTATAAGCCGCTATACTCCCTATATGTTTTTGAAGCAGCAAGCGCCGCGCCGAGCTTTGCCATGTCCTCTGCGCTAAAGTCGGTACCCTTGCCGTCTATGCTGCTTATTTCCTGCGTTATGCCAAGCTCAATAAGCCTTGCGTTTATCTCCCTTACGGCTGCATCATGCCCGCCTGAGCAGGCCTCTGCAAGCGCAGTCGTTGCATCCCCCGCGGTTATCATAACGGCAGCCCTCATAGCGTCTTCAGCTTTTAAGCTTTCGCCGGCTTTAAGAAATGCCGTTGCACCGCCAACTTTTGCCGCTTCAGGGCTCACGGTTATTTGGGTATCGCCGCTTATTTTTCCATTATCCATACATTCCGCCGCATAAAGCAGCGCAGGAAGCCTCACAAGGCCGCCGCAGTTCAGCTTTTCATCCGCATTCTTTGAAAATATCACCTGCGCGCTGCCCGCTTCCATAACTATTACGGCTTTTGTTTGCCCTGTATCTATACTTAAGCCGTCAGCAAGGCACAATGACGGCACGGCAAGAACAAGCAGCATTGCAATAGCCGATATAGACCTGATACGCTTTTTTATCTCCATACAAAAACTCCCGCCTGCAATCTATTTCATAGAATAGATATATGCTTATAGCGGGAGTAAAAATGCCAATCAGGCTTTTACCAAGCTCATTTCAAAAGCGGAAGGAACGACTCGCCCACGCTGAACGGCTTGCCCGTTAAATGCTCAACAATGCTGCTGCCTATATCGGCAAAGGTTTTGCGCGTACCTATCGATACCCCGCCTTTAAGCGACGGGCCCCACACCACTATTGGTATATATTCCCTTGTGTGGTCTGTTCCCGGATATGTCGGATCGCAGCCATGATCTGCGGTTATTATCATTATGTCGCCTTCGTGCATGCAAGCCATAATTTCAGGCAACCGTTTATCAAAGTATTCAAGCGCCCGCGCGTAGCCTTCAGCATCATTCCTGTGGCCATACAGCATATCGAAATCGACAAGGTTGGTAAATATAAAGTCCGCCTTGCCGTCCTTCAAAAAGCTTATGGTGGCGTCTACCCCGTCATGATTGTTCTTTGTGTGGTTGATAAGGCCAAGCCCGCGTTTGCAGAATATGTCCTCTATCTTCCCGACGCCGGCTACTGTGTAACCTGATTCAGTAAGCGAATCAAGTATGGTCTCCGACACGGGAGGTATGGCATAATCCCGCCTGTTTTCCGTTCTTGTATACTTACCGTTTCCGCCTGTAAAAGGCCTTGCTATCACCCTGCCAACAAGCTCATCCCCCATAAGTATGGATCGAGCGATCTCACAGCAGCGATATAGCTCGTCAAGGGGTACGATATCTTCATGGGCTGCGATCTGAAAAACGCTATCTGCCGATGTATATACGATAAGCTTGCCCGTTCTGCAATGCTCGTCGCCAAGGACCTGTATTATCTCCGTTCCAGATGCAACATAGTTGCCAAGCGTGCCCCGGCCTGTCTTTTTTTCAAATTCTTCTATTACTGACTTTGGGAATCCGTTAGGATACGTTCTGAAAGGAGGCTCCATTATAACCCCGGCCATCTCCCAATGCCCGCTCGTTGTATCCTTGGCTCTTGTTTTTTCTTCGCATCTTCCGTAGCAGCCCTTTGGTGCTTCCGATGCCGGCACAAGCGAGTTTTCTATATTGCCAAGCCCCAATGATAGCATATTGGGTATGGCCATGTGTGTTTTTTGATAAATATGACCGAGCGTATGCGCACCCGCATCGCCAAAATCCTTCGCGTCCTTAAGAGCGCCTATGCCAACGCTATCCAATACTATAAGCGTTGCTCTTTTCTTCATTATAACCTTTCTCCCCCGGATCAATTTTTGTAGCGATTAAGGTTTGTCTTAAGCCTCAGGCGAGTATGCTCCGCAATCATCGTAAGAAATTCCTTGTTGGTGGGGCAGCCCTTGTTGCTGTCTACGGTGTAGCCAAACATATTGTGCTGCAGCTCCATATCGCCGTTTAACCAAGCGTAGCTTATTGCATAGCGTATGCTGCGCTCAACCACCCTTGCATTGGTATTATACATCTTTGCAACTTCCGGGTAAACAGTTTTTGTTATTCCAAGGTTTTTTGTGCCGTCATTATCAACATACATTTTAATTGCCGCCATAGCATACATAAAGCCGCTGTGCTGCGTCGCCATACCCATATGGACAAGATATTGTCGAACTATGTCTTCGCAATCTGTATACTGCAAAAAATCGATGCCCATAGGTTCTAATAGCTGATTCGATTTTTTACCCATCTTAATATCCATCAACTGGTCTACCCGCATCGCTATTATGTTGGCAGAACACGGCAGCGCTATAACAAAAGCGAAGCCGGCTGCCTGTGCCAGAGTCATGGCTTCATCAGTATATAAAGGAGATATGCCAATAAACGTCGTATTCTTGCAAAGGCCCTTTTTCTTGAGAATATAGAGTAATTGGTTGCCATCGCAATACGGCATGAGCATATCAATAAGTATTACATCGGGCGAGTGGCCTTCTTCCAGATAGTTGATCGCTTCTTCCGAGTTTGCCGCTTTGAATACGATTTCATAGTTATCACGGCTTTTGAAGCATTTTTCAAGCTCATAAGTCATTCTGCTATTGTCGTTTATAATCATCAGTTTGCGCTCACCCATAACGCCGGCCCCCTGATCTGCTATTTTTTGTTAATAACAATAATATACCATTGTCCAGAGAATTACAAGTTATTTCGAGGAAATCGTGTTTCGATTATTATTCATTTTTGTCGAATTTAATGGTTTTTTACTTGATTAAAGGGAGATATAAAATGAAAGTTATATGCGTATGGGGAGCAAGCGCACAGGGAAGTGTACCTTATGATGTAAATTTCATTACCGAAAGCTGCGCTGTTTCCTCGTTTTTTGTCCTTTTCATTGCTTTGCCATAAAGCCTTCACTTCTTAATTTGAGAGTCTGTATCCAATTTACGACAGCAGGTGTAAGTCAAGGCATACATTAAGCGTTTTTCACGGCAGCCCCATATGCGGTGTGGAAGGCTTTCTCATGACGCAGGTATTTTTTTGCTTTTATACTCCGTACCGTTTTGCCGTAAGCTTTGCCTTTTCTTCCTCCTCAGCAGTCAGCAAGGGCAGTACCGAAAATCTTTCAACATGCATATTCGGAACGGCCTCAACATAAACCGCACCGTTTGGCGGAATCGGCAAAATGCCCAATTGTTCGCTCGAATTCTCGTCAATAGACCTTGCTACATCCTCGTTGACCTTTATAAGGAAGCTCTTTGCTTCATTCCTCGCAATAAGGCGCATAAGCTGGCGTCTCACCTTAAGCACGACCGTTTCGACACTAAGCACCTTGCCTGCGCCCCCGCAATATGGGCATGGGCTTTGCAGCGTGTGCGATATGCACTGGCGCGTCTTTTTGCGCGTCATTTCAACAAGGCCGAGCTGGGTTATTCCAAGCACATTTGATTTTGTCCTGTCCTTGGCAAGCTCTTCCCTGAGCGTGGCAAGCACACGCTCCTTATCGGCAATCTCATCCATGTCTATAAAGTCTACAACGATTATGCCGCTTATATCCCTCAGCCTAAGCTGGCGAGCTATCTCCCTTGCGGCTTCGCAGTTGGTTTGTGTTATAGTCTCCTGCAAATTGTCCGTGCCGACATATTTGCCTGTGTTTACATCTATTGTTGTTAGAGCCTCGGTTTGATCAATTATTATATAACCACCGTTCTTCATCCACACCTTGTGTGAAAGCGCCCTGTCTATAGCGTTTTCAAGCCCAAGCTGATCAAAAAGGTCCGGAATATCCTCATATAGCTCCACCCTGTTCTTAAGCGAAGGGGATATTATGTTGGCAATAAGCTGTACGCGCTCGTAAAATTCCTTATCGTTAATTGCCAGCCTGCGTATATCCGGCGTAAACAGATCCCTTATCGTGCGAAAAACAAGCGGTTCTTCCGCATGCAGCAGCCTTGGCGCGGGCACAAGGTCGCTCTTTTGCTTTATCCTGCCCCACAGCCTTGAAAGGAACGTAAAGTCAGCCTTAAACTCAGCCGCGCTTTTACCCTCTGCCGCTGTTCTGACTATTGCGCCCATGTTAAATTCAGCAGCTACCTCTTCGGCAGCTTCCTTGAGCCTTGTGCGCTCGGCCTCGTCCTCTATTCTTCTCGATACGCCAATATAGTCAACGGAAGGCATAAGCACAAGCGTCCTTCCGGGAAGGGTTATGTTCGTCGTTACCCTTGCTCCCTTTGTGCCTATAGGCTCCTTGACAATCTGAACCATTATCTCCTGGCCGACTTTTACTATGTCCTTTATGTTCGGCACTACGTTTGACGGCTGCGTCTGCTTACCGTTAAACTCAAAATCCTGCTTGTCATTTTGCGCATCCCCCGCATATAAAAACGCGTTTTTTTCAAGCCCTATGTCAACAAAAGCGGCCTGCATGCCAGGCAGCACGTTTTTTACCCGGCCTTTGTATATGTTGCCTACAAGCCGCTCCCTGCCCCTATGCTCAATATAGATTTCACTCGGCTCGCCATCCTCCAGCAGCACGACGCGGGTCTGATATGGGTTGATGTCTACGATTATCTCTTTATCAGTCATTATCGTTTGACCCTTATACGGGTGTATTTCTCCCTCCTATAAACTCGACCTTGCTTCTGTGCACACCGTAATCATACTCCCTACCGCTCTGCCTTGCAAGCGCGCCCATAAGCAATTCTATATTCAAGCTGCCGGATGCTGTAAGCGCTCCCTTAATATACAGCTTTATGCCTTCAGCTCCATTTTTAAATTCGGCGTTTATCAGCTGAGGACGGATATCGACGCTTTTTATGCCGCCCTTAGTCTTTTTATCCACTATTATCTCGCAGTTGACAAGCTTGTCTATATCCGCCTTAAGCCGCTCATAATCAGTATCATTTGCAAACGTAAGCTCGTAATCGGCGCTTTCAAGCAAAGCAGTAAGCGACGGGAGCTTATCCTCAACAGCGTAGCACTCAGCTAAAGCAAAGCCTTCAGGCATCACATGGTTTACTTTGTCTAAAAAATCGCCTGCTTCCATGTTCTTATCAAGCTTAACGTCAACCCATTCCGCATCGCTGGTATAGCCGGTAGAAAGCGCGGTTGCAAACGAAAGCTGCGGGTGCGGGTTAAAGCCCTGAGAATAGCTCAGGGGTATATCCGCCCTTCTGAAAGCCCTTTGCAGCAGCCTTTGTATATCAAGATGCGATACGAAGCGCACCCTCTCTCCCTTAGTTAATCTTGCAATAAGTCGCATAGCGTTCACCAAAGCAGCCGTTGCAGCCGAGCCGGCAATCCTTAGTTACCTTAGCTTCTGCTGCGGCGTGATACTCCTTCTTAAGATAGTCCTTTGTAACTATTGAGTCAATATGGTCCCATGGAAGCGCCTCGTCTACGCTGCGCCTCCTGTGGGCATAATAGTCCGGATCAACACCGGCTGAAACGAACGCATCATCCCATGCTTCAAGCTTAAAATGCTCGTCCCATGAATCAAAGCGCGAACCGTTTTGCCAGGCTTTTTCGAGCACGTCGGCAAGCCTTCTGTCTCCGCGGGCAAACGCGGCTTCAAGCACGCTTATGTCCGGCTCATGATATGAAAACTCAACGCCGCGTATTCCCTTAAGCGCGGCGCGCAAAATCTTCTGCTTTTCAATAAGCGTCTCTTTCCTGTCCTGCGGCTCCCATTGGAACGGCGTGAAGGGCTTGGGCACAAAGCTTGATGCGCTTACGCTCAGCCTCAGTCCCTTTCCCCTCTTCTCCTTTGGCATAGCATAGAATTTGGCAGATACCTTCCTTGCAAGCTCTGCAATGCCCAGTATATCCTCCTCCGTCTCGGTCGGCAGGCCTATCATGAAATAGAGCTTTACTCCGTTCCAGCCGGCTTCAAAAGCATCGCCAACAGCCCTTAGCAGGTCTTCCTCCGTAACGCCCTTATTTATAGTATCCCTGAGCCTTTGCGTACCGGCCTCCGGTGCGAATGTAAGGCCGGCCTTGCGCACGGTCTGCATGCGCTCAAGGTCCTCCTTTAAGAAGCTGTCTATCCTCAACGAGGGCAAGGATACCGAAACATGCTCTGACGTGAATTTATCTATTATAGTAGGCACAAGCTCATGTATTTTAGAATAATCGCCCGAGCTTAGCGAGAACAGCGACACCTCGTCATAGCCAGTGCAGGAGATAAGCTCATCCGCCTGCCTAAGCACGGTATCCATCTTACGCTCCCTTATCGGCCTGTATATAAAGCCGGCCTGGCAGAAACGGCACCCCTTGGTACAGCCGCGGAAAAGCTCAAGCGATATTCTGTCATGAACGATAGGTATATACGGAACTATGGGCTTTTTTATGTATTGCGCCCTGTCAAGATCCATAACTATGCGCCGCTGTATCTTTTCAGGCGCCGAAGGGTCGTTTGGTACTACGCCAAAGAACTCGCCGTTTTCCCCGCGTTCTTCATTATATAGCGCGGGCACATATACGCCATGTATTCCGGCAAGCTTTTTAAGCAGCTCGGCTTTTTCCATATGGTTCCTTTTAGCCTCAAGCACGGCGTTGCAAACGTCAATTATCATCTCTTCGCCGTCGCCAATAAGCACAGCGTCCATAAAAGGCGCAATAGGCTCCGGATTGCAGGCGCAGCCGCCGCCCGCTATTATAAGCGGGTATTCACCGCCGCGCTCGGACGCACGCCAGGGTATGTTGGCAAGGTCAAGCATGGTCAGGATGTTGGTGTAGCACATTTCATACAGAATGGAAAAGCCCACAATGTCACACTCGCTTATCGGTGTGCGCGTTTCAAGCGTGTACATAGGCACGCCGTTTTGGCGCATCGCGTTTTCCATATCCGGCCAGGGCGCAAAGCACCTTTCGCAGGCAAATTCGTCCCTTGCGTTTATAACCTCATATAATATGCGGGAGCCGAGATGGCTCATGCCTATTTCATATACATCCGGAAAGCACAGCGCAAACCTTAGCCCGGCGTTTTCCTTAACTATGCTGTTCAGCTCGCTGCCGGTGTATCGTGCCGGCTTTTCAACACAGAGCAGCATCTTATCCTTTAGTACGACCTTACTCAATATTACCCTCCGCAGCCCGAACTGGCTATTACTTCATTTAACTTATTAAGTTTAACATCTTCTGCGGCGGCGGTCAATCACCGAGGATAATCCTATATTATTTTCTATCAATTCGCCAAGCGTTTTGTCCGCGCCAAAACGTGCGGCAGCTTCCATAAGCTCCGCTTCGTTTATAAAACCAAGCGTGCGCATATCGCGCCCTATAACGGCATACATGGTTATGCGCGAGCCAAAGCCGGCTTTAAGCGCCTGCCTTACAGTTACGCTTGAATCGAAGGCAAGTGTATTTAATCCTGTGCTGCTACCAGAAGAAATCCTTTCTCTGTTTGCCGCAAGGCGCTTTGCGGATTGCCCGGCGCCGTTTTTCGTCTCCTTTATAGCGGACACTGCCATAAATATCCCAAGCGCACATAGCATTGGCGAGGCTAATTCCTTTATAGCCGCGTATGCGCCAAGTATGCTTACAGCTGTTCCGCAGAGTATTCCTATAACAGAGCCTATAATTACCGCCGTTTTTGCCTTGACCACCTGCCTCAGCGCGGAGCAAAGCATCCTTCCGCCGTCAAGCGGGAGCGCAGGCAGCATATTTATTAAAGCAATAGCAACGTTCAGAGCCGCAAAGTCCTTCACTATGTCATTGCCGGCTATTCCGCTTTGGAAAGCGCTGTAGCTGCCAAGCCCCGCAAAAAGGCTGAACAGAGGTCCTGCTGAAGCGATAAAAAGCGCATCCCCTGCATCAATAACGCCGGAATCGAGCCTTGCACAAAAGCCTAACGGCGAAAGCTCTATCTCGCTTATTCCCTTGCCAGCCGCCATAGCCGCAAGCGCATGCGCAAGCTCATGAAGCGTCAGCGCCAGCATGCCCAGCAGCATAAGTTCAAGCTTGCCAATAAGCACAGCGCACACTGCCACAACTATGGCAGCCGGGCTTATCGTTATATCGGTCCTGCCTATGGTAAATAGCCTTAGCTTCACACTCCGCCTTCCGTTCTGAAATGCTCCATTGGCTCTACCGGCCTGCCGTCTTTTTTAAGCGTAATGCATATAGAACCGCCCTGGGGTGCTGTGCCTATGTTATCAGCAGCACCCACCGGCTGCCCGTCTTCAACGCTTATGCTCTTTAAGCCGTAGCAGCAAAGCTCAAGCTTTCCGCTTGTTATGCATACATAAAGCCCTTTTTCCGCGTCCTCGCCGGTCTCCTTTACGCTGCCTTCAAGGCTTGCCCTTACCTGCTGCTCTTTATCAACGCTTATCGTCATAAGCTCGCCATCGGCCTGACTGGATACGTTCCCGCTTATAGGCAGCTCCATCAGCCCATCCGGCGCGAACACCTCAAGTATGCCTGGCAGCTCAACGAACCGGAGTTTGCCTAGCATCTCGTCAAGGTCGTCCTCGTCGCTATTGCCGCTGTTGGCGGATGAAGCATAAAGCGTCTCCTTTGTCTCATCCGTATCTCCATTAAGCTTGATCAGCAGCGCTGCCGCGCAGCCGAGCGCGCATAAACCAAGTTTGACCATCATGGAAAGCGCGTATCCGCCGCGCTTTTTTCTGCCTTTGCTCCTTTGCCGCTTAGGAAAGCTCCTTCTTCCCAATCCTCCGCTGTTTGTAACAAATGCTCCCGTTTCCGCTTTTTCGATTATTACAGCCATAAAAACACCCCCCGCGCCAAATATATATGCGAAAGGGTGTTGATTAAATACGCTATTTGTTTTAAGCTTACTACTTTTTAGCCGGCCTCCGCATCCATACGTTTTCTACAATGCCTACAGCTATCATATTGGTTAGAAGATTGGATCCTCCATAGCTGATAAACGGCAGCGGTATGCCCGTAACCGGCATAAGGCCCATAGTCATGCCTATGTTCTCAAACACATGCGCAAGCAGCATGCCCGCCGCGCCCGCAACAAGACACATGCCGAAATAATCCTTTGAATGCATCGCTATCCACAGCCAGCGGAATATAAGCACGAAGAAGGCAAGTATCAGTATTGTCCCCCCAACGAAGCCTACGCCTTCAACTATTCCGGCAAACACAAAGTCGGTATGCCTTTCCGGTACGAACCTGAGCTGTGCAAGCGTGCCTGATGAAAAATAGCCCTTGCCGTATAGCTGGCCGGAGCCTATTGCTATCTTTGACTGGGCAACATTATAGCCCTTATTCTGCACGTCAAGCTCCGGATTCAAAAACACCTTTATCCTATACTGCTGATCCTTGTTGAAAAGGAAAAAGTATGCAAGCGGCAATCCGGCAGCAACAAGTCCGGCGGCGGCCGCTATATAGCCCCAAGATATCTTTGCTATAAAGAATACCATTATCATTATGCAAAGGTATACGAACGCCGTGCCGAAGTCCGGCTGCATCATAACAAGTATGGTAGGGCCAACGCATATGAGGGCGGCATAGAGTATCGAGCGGAAGCTTTTCAGCTTACCCTCATGCTTATCCATATCCTCGCTGACTATTTTGGAAAGGCCGATTATTAAGCATATCTTACAAAGCTCGGCAGGCTGTATAGCCCTGTCTATAGCTTCAAAAACGAACCAGCCAGTTATTCCCCTTTGCGTTTTGTCAAGCGCTATAAGCAGCAAAAGCAGGGCAACGTTGCCTATGTAAGCATACTTTATAAGCGGCTTGAACACCTGCTGATAATCAAATATCAGGATTATCAAAAACGCCGCAAGGCCTATCATAAAGTTAACAGCCTGCTTTTTTACATAGACAAGGTTGAGCTTTGCAGCATAATCGCCAATCGAGCTTTCCTCACCTGTAAAGGGTTTAGCCATAATGCTTGCAATGCTTATTATGCCGAAGGTAACAAGACCCACGACGAGCAGTATCGTAAACCAGTCTATTCTTTTAAGCAGCTTAAGATCAAACATACTTTATAATCCGCTTAATCCTCCGTTTTGAAGGCGGCCTTCATCTGCTCATATATAGCGGTATATTTATCTGCCGTGTCGCTATATACTATCGGTCTGTTCACCTTTGAAACGCTTGCCGCGCTTTCGCCGCGAATAAGCCTGTCAAGCGTCATCGTTCCCTGCGCCGCAGCCTCATAATAAGGCTCTATGCACAGCGCGTATATATCATTATCATTGAACAGCTTATAGTTGGCTTCGCTCAACCCGTTGCCAAACACAGTCACCATTATCTGCGTCAGCAGCGCGGGGTTAGGCACATAAGCCGGAGTATCCCCGGGTGCAGGCGTTGCATCAGGGGTTGGCGCAGGCGTAGGCGCACCGGAGGACTTAAAGGTCTTTTGCGCCTTGGACCTTGCCTCTACCGCTATTGCTGAGGAATCCACATCAACCGCATAAAGGCCTTTTATATCCCTGTTGTTCAGTATAAAGTCCGCAAGCTCGTCTATTGCCGCCTGCCCGTCATCCTTGGTCCTTTGGAACTCGCACACTATAAACTGAGGGTAGTTTGCCTTTATAGACGCATCAAATTTTGCAAGCGCCTCTGCCGTATCCCTTCCATATACAAGTATGCGGCCGGATTTGAGGCTCCTTTCCACCATTCTTTCGGCAAGGCCGCGGGCAAGCTCGTCATAGTATTCGTCATTATCGGCGATCACCTGCGCGCTTATATCTGAAACGGCGCATTGATAATATGACGCCACAACCTTCATGCCATAGCCTGCCGCAATCTCAAAAGCAGCCGTGTTTTTTCCGTTCGGGTCGAATATCATAACGGCCGTAACACCTTCATTCTTAGCCTGCTCAACGGCGTTCTTCGCCCCGTCGCCATCGCTTGCCCTGAATACCTTTGAAGCATAGCCGAGCGTTTCTGCAGTGCGCAGGAAGCCATACATAGTAAGGTTCGCCCTGTCGCTCCCATCGTCATTAAGTATAAGCCCGAGTATCGGGAATCCATCATTTTCTTCATCTGTATTCTGCACAGCCGGCCCGCCCTGCTGTTCAGGCGTAGGCTCGGGCTCACCGGCGTTGTTATCGGCAGCTTTTTCGCCGCATGCCGTCATTAGCAGCATAAGCAGCACGAGCGCAAAAGCAAAAATGCGTTTCATCAGTTCTTTCCTCCGATCAGGGTAGGTTGGATTGATTTTATACTAAAATCAGCTTCATGTTAAGCCCTTGGGGCTTTATTTTACAAAGCGGCCACAAGTTTATACAATGTATTCGCTCATTTTTGCCGGGGCCGCCTTAAGCTCAGCGCGTTTTTCATCATAGCCTCGCTTGCCAAGCATGGCGTATGTTGCGTTTTTACCTTCCTCCACGCCAGGCTGATCAAATGCGTTTATGTTCAAAAGCTCGCCCGCAAACGCTGTTTGCAGCTCAAACATGCACAAAAGCTCGCCTATCGTAAAGGGATTGACCTCGGGCAGCGTTATAGTCTTGTTCATGTGGCCCGAACGCGTAACGGCGTACTCCGTAGCGAGCTGCTCGCTCTTTATAAGCTCGTTGAAGCTGTGTCCGCTTAAAAAGGCAACGTCAGCTATATCGTCAAAGCTATGCGGTATGGTTACATCATTTCTGTATCTATCCACTGCAATAAATGTTATCACCTTGTCAAAGGGGCCTTCCGTATAAAGCTGCACCTGAGAATGCTGATCCGTTACGCCAAGCGCCTTTACCGGCGTTTGGCCGGTATGGACTATGTTGCCGCTGTTATCGGTCTTTTTGCCGAGCGATTCTGCCCAAAGCTGGGCATACCAATCGGCTATGTATTTGAGCGAATCGGCATACGGCATGATAACGCCAACGTTGCAGCCCTTTTGCATGGCCATCACCTCAAGCGCCGCCGCCATGTAGGCGGGATTCTTTCCGGGCTCAGCCGCGGAGCATAGCGTATCCATGTACTTTGCCCCTTCAAGAAGTTCCTCTATATCTATCCCACAAACCGCCGCCGCAATAAGCCCAACCGGGCAAAGCTCAGAAAACCTTCCCCCAACGCCATCGGGCACAAAAAGAGTTTCAAGGCCGTTGGCTTTAGCTATTTTGATAAGATTGCCCTTATGTTCGTCTGTTGTGGCTATAACATGCTTTGTCCATCCGTCGCCAAGCTTATCCTTGAGCAGCCTTGTAATATACAAAAGCTGCGACATCGTCTCGCTCGTGCCGCCGGACTTGGTTATAACGTTGAAGATTGTCTTTTCAACGTCTATTACATCAAGCAGGGACGCCATGCGCTCAGGGTCGATATTATCCTCAACATAAAACCTTGGCCCGCCGCGCTTCTCTTTAGGCAGGTCGTTATAGCGGAGGTGAGAAAGCGCCTGCTGCACAGCGATAGGCCCCAGCGCGCTGCCGCCTATGCCAAGCACCACAAACGCTTCATACTCTTTGTTTATTTTTGAAGCAAGCTTCTTTATTCTACCGACGACCTCCGCCTGATTATACGGAAGCTCGCGCCACTTCATCTGCGCCCGCTTTGCGGCCATGCTGGCGGCGGCAGCATCGTACATTTCTTTATTCTTGTTAAGCTCGTCAGGGTCAAGGCCATGTTCGCCTACAAACTGCTTCATCATGCCGTTAAAGTCGAGCTTAAGCTGCATGCTCTTCTGCCACGCGGCATCTTTATATAATGCGTTCATGCAAGTTCCTCCGTTTTCACTTTGTTAGATTATATCACATATCTTGGCCCATGCTCAGCATATTTTATAGCATGAAAGCCAAACATAGCATTAAAAATACTATTACAGCCATTATTATAGCGCTTTTGCTGATGGCGGCGGCTATATTCTGCTTGACCGCGTTTAATAGGCCGGCTTCAGGCAGTATACGCGTGCGGGCGATAAATGCATATACCTTAGAGCCGGTGGCAAACGCAAAAATAGTTATTGCCGAGCGCAAAAAAGCCGCCTATACAGACGTAAATGGCTTTGCTTACATTTACGATGTGCCGGTATACAGGAACGAGCTGTTTTATCAAAATCTCGGCTGCGATTGGGGCGAGGTGAGCATATTAAGCTATGCTGACGGTTATTTGCCGCTTGCGCTTTTGCACGCGAGGGTATATGAGAATAAGCTCAGGCTTGGTCCGAGCCTATATATGTTCCCTGAAGGAGAGACCGGCGTGAGGATCACAACGCTTATAGAATCGCCAGACGAAGATGAGATGCAAAAGCTTGCAGATATGCTTTTCGACTGCGAAAGTTAACATTTTGGCTATATAACATGGCCGCTAATGGTGGTATAATTCTATATATGGAGCACAAAAGAAGTAAAACAAGTCCCTACAAGGGCGAATGGAGACCGTTTTTCAGAAAGCTGCCCTGGCTTTTGCTCATACCCGTGTTTTATGGGCTTACTTGGCTTGCGCAAAAATACCCGGATATGACGGAGAAGCTGTACAGCTCATCCGTTTATCCTTATATCAGCCGCGCATTGGGCTACGCAAGCTCCCTTACCAAATCGGTATCGATAGCGGAATGTCTTGTGCTGGCGCTTGTTATTGCGCTGCTTGTTCTTATAGCAGTGCATGTGATAAAGCTTATAAGCGGCAGGCTCAGGTTTGCCAGGTTCATGAGCTTCATAATGGGTCTGTGCGTGTTCGCCTCGTTTATGTTCGCATTATTCTACATCTATTGGGGCTTCAACTACATGCGGCCTTCACTGTACCAAAGAATGGACCTTAGCATAGAAAAGAGGCCTTTTGAGGAGCTTAATGCGCTTTGCATAAAGCTCGCCTCCTCCGCCGGCGAGGCAAGGGCGCAGCTGAAAGAAGACGAAAACGGCGTATTCACGTTTGAAGCAGGCTATAAAAAGGAGTTTTCGAAAATACCCGCAGCTTACAGGCTTTTGAGCGCCGACCAGCCGATATTCTCAGGCACTGTATATCCAGCCAAGGGGGTACGCCTGTCCGAGGGCATGTCATATGGAGGCATATCCGGAATATACATTCCGTATACGGCTGAGGCTAACGTAAATATAGACCAGCCGCCGCTGCTGATAGCCGCCTCAGCCGCGCATGAAACGGCGCATTATCTTGGCGTAGCAAGGGAGGATGAAGCGAACTTTGTAAGCTATCTTGCCTGCACATATTCGCTTGATGCTTCCGTGCGCTATTCAGGCACGATGCTTGCGCTTATGAATTCAGCTAACCAGCTTTATAAATGCGATAAGCAGCTTTATGATACGCTAGTAAGCGAATACTACAGCGAGGCCATGCTTCGCGACATTGCCGACTATAACAAATATTGGGACACATATGAAGGCCCAATAGAAGAAGCTGTTGATAATATGAACGACACTTATCTTAAATTCAACAAGCAGGAGGACGGTGTAAACAGCTACGGCATGATGGTAGATCTGCTGCTTGCATACTACGCAAGCTAAGCAGAGGTGCTCATTAAATGAGTGACGGCTGGCACAACGCAGCTATACCTTGGCTTTTTGCATAAGCTATGACGGAATAATCAGCCGCCATGACGCCGTGCCGAATTAATCAGAGCCTACCTAATAGCCAAGGCTCAAAGCTTTTTCAATAACGGCCGAGACCACGGGGGCCGCTACCTTCCCTCCGCCTCCGCCGTTTTCTACTATAACGGTTATGGCGTATGGGTGCGCCTCATCCGCAACAAAGCCGGTAAACCAAGCGTGCGGCTTGAACCTGCCGGATGATGATACCTCGGCCGTCCCTGTTTTTCCGCATATCACTGCGCCTGAAACAGCCGCATTTTTTCCGGTTCCTTCGCTCACGGTCTTGCGCATTGCCTCTTTCATAAAATCCGCTTCATTGCCCTTCAATATGGTCTTATATTCTTCGCTCTCTATTCCTTTTATCTCTTTCCCATTTCTGTCGACCACCTTAAGGCATAGCTTAGGCTGCATGACGACGCCGTCGTTCGCTATGGCGGAGGTTATAAGGCAAAGCTGTATGGGCGTTATTATATCCTTGTGTTGCCCAACGCCGGACCATGCAAGCTCATAATCCGTCACAGGCTTTTCCATGCTGCCGCAGTAGGCAACAAGCTCATCAAAAATATATTCGCCGCCTATGCCAAGCTCGCTTGCCGCTTTAGTCAGCTTGTCCGCGCCAAGCTCAAGCGCAATAAGCGCAAACGTGTGGTTGCAGGAGTGCGCTATCGCATCGCTGAGGGTTATTTCGCCATGTATCTCGTCCTCAAAATCCCTTAGCAGCGCATAACCCTCTTTAACGCTTCCATCCCCGTCAATGGCGTCTGCAAGCGCCGCAAGCCTGCCCGTTTTCGCATCAAAGGCAAGCGGCCCATCGCATGCAAATTTTCTGTTCTCTATGCCAGGAATATATCTTAATGCCGCAACGGCAGTTACAAGTTTAAAGGTAGAGCCCGGAGTATAGCGGCCCATAGTAGCCCTGTTCACCATTGCGCCGTCAGCAAGCTCGGTCTCGCCATCAAGATACCCTCGCATGAGCTTTGGATCAAATGCGGGCGATGCGGTCATAACGAGCAGCTCCCCGGTTTTGTAGTTCATCACTATCACCGCGCCGTCGTTTTCACCAAGCTGCTCTTGAGCGTATGCGCAAAGAGCCGCGTCTATCGTAAGCACGGCATTTGAGCCGTGCCTCTTTTCATCAGAAAAAAGATAGCTCAGCCTATCGCCCGCGTTTTGCTCAAATCCCAACAGATACTTTGAAAGCAGCGCCTGTGCGCCAAGCGTCTGCCCAAAGTTATCACCCACGGCATGCGCCGTAGATAGGCGTATCGCATCGTCGGCATTGTACATCCTTTCGCCATCATCATCGCTTGACGCAAGTACAATAGAGTTTCTATCCGTTATATCGCCGGCAATAACGGCTTTTTTCTGCTTTTCTACCCTTGTGTTATATGGGCTTGAAAACCAATATGCGCCATAGGCATCTATTACATAAATCAAATATGCCGCAAGCAGGGCGAACATAAGCACAAAAACAACAAGCATCGTCTTTATGCTTCTTCTCGTTTTCATGCTTCCCCCTCCCCGCTGTATTCATAAGCTCCGTCATCGCCGGCTTCATCATCGTATTCATCGTATCCGTTATCAGCGCCGTATTGCTCGTCATAAAGCTCGCGTTCAAGCATGCGGCCGTTATAATCAGCCGCGGACTGCAATACGCCGTGCAGCATCATGCACGCTATAAGCGAGCTGCCGCCATAGCTCACATAAGGCATCGTTATTCCTGTCAACGGTATCAGCTTTATGACCCCGCCTATTATTATAAACGCCTGCACGGCGATGAGCGCGCTTGCGCCGAACGCGCAAAGCGAAACGAATCTGTTGTTTGAATTTAGCGCGGTCATGCAGCCCCTAATGACTATCAACAGATATATCGCCATTATGCCTATTCCGAATACTATGCCAAATTCCTCGCATATCACGGCAAATATATAGTCAGTTTGATAAGCCGGAATAAGCTTGGGCGATCCTTCGCCAAGGCCCATTCCCCATAAACCGCCGGAGGCTATCGCCATAAGGCCCTGCGCTATCTGGAAGCCGCTCGTCGAATACGTTGCCCATGGGTCCTGCCAAACAGCAACCCTGCGCCGCACATGATCGAATATAAAATAGCTTGCCGTTGCGCCCGCGCCGCAGGCAGCCGCGCCAAGCAGAGTAGTTCCAAGCTTGCCCGTTGAGGCATAAAACATGGTAAGATACACCATAGCCATAAGCATTGCGGCGCCAAGGTCGCGCTGGATAACAAGAAGGGCCGCCACCGTAACGGCAAACAATGTTGGCATTATAAGCTTTTTTACCTCTGTCTTCTCGCTCATTGAGCCTGCAAGTATAAGTATCATGGCCACCTTTACAAATTCAGACGGCTGGAACATTATGCCCGCTATGCTTATCCAGTTTACAGCGCCGCCGTACTCCTTGCCTATAAAAAGCAGCGCCAAAAGTATGCCAACGCTTGCTATGGCCGCCGGTATCCTAAGATACAGCATTACTACCGGTTTTTTCATCAGCACCAGCATTATGAGCATAGCGACTATGCCTATGCAGGAGAACACGAGCTGATTAAGCGCATTGGAGCTGTTCAGCCTATACTGTATCACAAGTCCAACGGTCATAAGAAAGGATACGAGCATTGCCATAAGCCTGTCCCCATGCGGAATTAGCCAGGCTAAAAGCATATGCTGCACCAGTATAAGCAGCATAACAAGCGCCATAAACAGCAATGCTTTTGCGTCAAACGCTTCCTTTGAAAAGCTGAGCAGAACAAACGCGGCAAATGCAAACAGCAGCACTGCCGCCAATACCCTCGCAACGCCTATACGCTTAAAGGAGCCCATTTTTCGCCTCCTCTTCCCTGTGCCCGTAGCATATAAAGCAAACGTCCCTTATCCATACCTTGTCGCCATCACAAAGCGGCACGGTCTTGCTTAAAGGCCTTTCCCCATTAACCTCAAAGAATCGCCGTTGCTTTACTGATACGCACATATCGCCTTTGTATTCAAAGAACCTTGTGTGCTTCTTCTTAAGATCGCTTGACGGTATAGCTATATCGTCATTATTGCCGCTGCCCATAGTGCAGTCCCCATTAAGATAAAAGCGTTTGCCCCGCACATCATCAGGAGCAAGCATTTCGATATACCTTACGCTCAGCCTTGCGCGTTTTCTCGCTGCACGCATTATCCGCGCTTCCTTTATCGACAGCACAGCCGACGCTATAATAACATACAGCATTATCATAATAAAAAGGTACCGTGCCAAAGCGGCTGCCATATCGTATGCAGTTTCCATAGCGCAGTACCTCCACTTAGTATTATTCTGTTTTATATTCTATCACACAACAGTCATTTTTGCTCCTTTTTCATTATGGGGAGCAATCGTACCGCATTAAGCACACATATAAGCGCGGTACCGACATCGGCAAATACAGCCATCCACATTTCTGCCGCGCCCATTATGCCAAGCACCATTACCGCCAGCTTGACCGCCAGCGCGAATACGACGTTTTCCTTGGCGACTATTATGGTGCGCTTCGATATATCGATAGCTTTGGGAAGCGCGGCAAGCTCTTCGCCCATAAGCACCATATCGGCAGCCTCTACGGCGGCGTCTGTTCCGCCTATGCCCATTGCGCAGCCGACGTCGGCGCCCGAAAGCACAACGGAATCGTTTATGCCATCGCCAACGAACATCACGGGGCCATGCTTTGCTCTTAACTCCTTGAGCGTCTCAAGCTTTTCTCCAGGCATAAGCGAAGCATATACGCTCTCTATGCCGGCCTCTTCTGCAACAGCCCTCGCGGCGGAATCGCCGTCTCCGGTAAGCAGGGCAACGGCAAGCCCTTGCTTTTTAAGCGAAGCTATGGCCATTGCGCTATTCTCCTTTATGGTATCGTCAATTATTATGCTGCCTGCAAACCTGCCGTCAACAGCAACCAGCACGGTCGTCCCGCGCTCACTACTATCAGGATAGCTTATCCCTTCGCTGCGCATGAGCCTTTTGTTGCCCACAAGCACAGTTTTTCCGTTTACTTCTCCCTTTACGCCAAAGCCCGCTATTTCCTCCATACTCTCAGTTTCATAGCCGCCCTTTGCGGCGCTCACTATGGCATGGGCTATCGGATGGGTGCTTTTTGCTTCAAGCGCGGCGGCAAGGTTGATAAGCTCCTCCTCATCAAAGCCCTTCTCGCAGTTCACGCCGGTAACGTTGAAGCTGCCCTTTGTTATGGTGCCGGTTTTATCAAGCGCAACAGCCTTAACACTGCAAAGCGCCTCCATTACGTTTGCGGCCTTGAGCAATATACCGGAATTTGACTGCCTTGCAAGTCCGGCAAAGAATGTAAGCGGCACGCTGAGAACAAGCGCGCACGGGCATGATATGACCAGCAGCAGCAGGCCGCGGTGTATCCATGTTGTCCAATCGCCAAGCCCGAATAGCGGCGGGATTACGGCAACGAGCACGGTAAGCGCCATTACGGCCGGAGTGTACACCCTTGCAAAGCGGGTAATAAAGCTTTCCATCCTCGGCTTTGATTCCGCAGCCTCTTCAACCGCATGTATTATGCGGCTTGCGGTGGATTCTCCGGCTTCTTTGGCGGCTATTGCCACTATGCGGCCGGATTTGTTTATGCCGCCGGAGATAAGTTCATCATTTTTGCCGACATGTACCGGCACAGATTCTCCCGTTATTGCGGAAAGGTCTATAAAGCTCTCGCCCTCTATCACCATTCCGTCAAGCGGAATGCGCTCGCCCGGAAGCACCTCGAAGATATCGCCAGCTTTAGCCCTTTCGGCAGGCTGCACCATAAATTGACCGTTTATATCAAGCCTTACGGTATCCGGCCTAAGGTCAAGCACCTGCTTTATCGAGCGTTGCGAACGCCCCACGGCTATTCCCTGCAACAACTCGCCTATTCTGTAAAGCAGCATGACCATAACGCCTTCAAAATAATCGCCAAGCGCTATGGCGCCAATAGTCGCAACGCTCATAAGAAAGTTTTCGTCAACTATCCTTCCCTTTACAACTCCCTTGAAGGCATTGAGCAGTATCTCCGCCCCAGCTGCAAAATAAGCAGCAAGCAACGCTATCATCTTTACAGTGCCATCAAGGAACAGCAGCGCTATTGCTGTAAGCGCTGCGCTTACAGCAATGAATACTATCTCCTTTTTTATACCGTCAGGATCAGCGCCGTGAGAATGGCCATGCCCGCAGCAGTCGTCATCATGGCAGCTGCAGCTACAACCGCAGCCATGCGCATGATGATGCTCATGCTCGTGCTCATGCCTTGTCTTGTTGCTCATCTTTGCTTTCCCTCCTTCATCAAATCCTTAACTATAAAGCGGGCCAGGACTCCCGCCGGAGTGTCTGTTATATAATATATGACCCTTTTGCCGCTCTTTTTATATTTGACTACGCCGCTTTGCCTGAGCAGCCTAAGGTGATGTGATATTGCCGGCTGGCTCATCATAAGCATGTCAGCAAGCTCGCACACGCACATTTCCTCAATAGCCAATATGCACAAAAGCCTTATCCTTGTCGGACTTGCGAGCTGGGTAAACAGCTCCGAAGCGTCAAGCGCGGCGTCTTCATCCGGTATTTTAGATAATATCTCCGCCTCATGTGCGGGATCCGCATGCTCTGTCAAGCATACAAGATTTCTGCTTTCGCTGTCCATTGCACACACCCTTTCATATAAATATCTGTTTATATGATAATGTTTCTATATTGTGTTGTCAATGGGTTTTCATTAAAATATAAATATATGTTTATATGTTGTTGTGATAATCACGGCATGTGGGTTTATCAGCATGCTCCGCTTCGCTTAGAGAAAACTGGTTTTAGTTGTTTTTGTTAATTAAAGTTTGTATGGCTCAAATGTGGTCGTTTATAAAATCCTCTAAAGAACCCTTGTCCTTCTCCGCCCAATAGCGGCTTCATTCCCTGTTTCTGAACAGGAGCCGCTTGTTGATAAGCTCCCTTCTCAAGGTTGCCTGGTCGCCAAACGTATGCCAGCTATTTATTATGCCGTTTATTTCAGGCTCCGTGTATTCCTTACAGGGTTCAATCTTTTCAGCAAGATACCAAAGCGCCATAAGCTGCTTTTTATGCTTTGCCGGAAACGCTGTAAGCTGCCCAATCTCGTTCAAAAACGGCTTAAGCTCGCGCAATCCGCTGCAGATACAAGCACTTCCATCTCGTTTTCTCATTTTAGCAGTTATCCTTTTATGATAATTCAAGTTTTCACCGATCATATGCATTATAGCATACACGATCCGCAGCGCAATACGTTTTTTACATTAGCACAGCGGTTTAAGTATTAAACAAAAACCTATGCATAGCACAGGCTTTTGTTTTGGAGCGGGTAAAGGGACTCGAACCCTCTATCTCAGCTTGGAAGGCTAATGTGTTACCATTACACTATACCCGCCTATATTAACTTTATTGGTGCGGGCGAAGAGATTTGAACTCATACGCCTTACGGCACCGGAACCTAAATCCGGCGCGTCTGCCAATTCCGCCACGCCCGCATACGCGCCAAAGGATAAGTGGTGACCCGTCGGAGATTCGAACTCCGGACACCTTGATTAAAAGTCAAGTGCTCTACCGACTGAGCTAATGGATCGTATTTGCTCTGTGCAGGCTGTATCTGCAAATCAGCTTGATTATCATATAATATTTGCTCGAAAAAGTCAAGCCTTTTTTGTATTTTCTTCCCATTGTTTTCACTCTTTATGATAAATTGTGCTTATTTAACCCGAATATTCATTCCCGCCCGGCAGATACTATTCAGAGAAAACTGCCGGAGGCGCATTCTATGAAGATACTTTTTTATGATACAAAGCCGTATGACCGCGAGGCGTTCGAAAAGCTTGCAGGCAAATATTCCGACATTGAAATAGACTATCTCAAGACGGATATCTCTTATCGCACCGCGCCGCTCTCGAAAGGCTATGACGCCGTGTGCCTGTTCGTCGCGTCCGATGTCGGCAGGCGGGTGGTGGATATCCTTGCCGAGAACGGGGTCAGGCTCATTCTCATGCGCTGCGCCGGGTATAACAATGTCGATCTTCCGGCGGCGCAGGAGCACGGTATCTCCGTTATGCGCGTGCCGGGGTATTCGCCCGAGGCAATAGCCGAGCATGCCCTCGCGCTCGCGTTCGCCGTCAATCGCCGCATACACAAGGCTTATATAAAAGTGCGCGAGAACAATTTCAGCCTCATGGGACTGACAGGGGTCAACTTCTGCGGAAAGACGGCAGGAGTTGTCGGCACGGGAAAGATAGGCGCGTCGTTTGCGCGCGCCTGCCGCGGACTCGGGATGAATGTTATCGCCTATGATAAGTATCGGAACCCCTTGCTCGACTTCGTTCGATATGTCGAACTCGATGAACTTCTCGGCGAAAGCGATCTGATATCTCTCCATTGCCCGCTGACCGAGGAGACCTATCATATGATAAATATCGACGCAATAGAGCGGATGAAGGACGGCGTTATCCTCGTCAACACTTCGCGCGGCGCGCTGATAAGCACGACCGATCTTATAAAAGGTATAAGACAGCATAAATTTATGGGCGTTGGGCTCGATGTGTATGAGGAGGAGACACACAACGTTTTTGAAAACCGCGAGGACGATATACTCGAAACCTCCGTCACGGCGCGACTTCTGTCGTTCCCGAATGTTATAATCACCTCGCACCAGGGCTTTCTGACCCGCGAGGCGCTTGAGTCGATAAGCGAGACCACGTTTGAAAATGCCGCCTCGTTCGGCAGGGGAGAGCCGATACAGGCGAATATAGTTAAATATAATTAATGTATGCTAACCATGCGCGGCGGTAAATTTCGCCGCTTTTTTCTGTCCGCTGTTGATTAAATCGCATTTATGTGATAGAATTTTCCCGTAACCGATTCAAAGGAGTGAGGGAGACTTCGGGTCTCGTAAATATGAAAAACAAAGTTCTGCCAAAAATAACAAATATATCCGCTATTGTTGACATAGTCGGCGCAGTCGCATTTTTTATTGTTCAGATAATCAACGCTGCAAAGCCGAATTTTGTCAGCGCGTCGGTGATGCTCGGATTTTTGATAGCGAGTGCCGTGGCGATAATATTGTTCTTCGTGCTCCGAGTCGTAGGTATCGCGGTCGGTGCTAAGTCATCGAAAGTTCTGACGATAATTTCATATATTGTCGATGCGGCATGGGTCATCTCTATGATATTCGTGCTCAGGAATCTCAATATCTTTTAAGGAGATAAGGAGAGTCGGAATGATTTATGCTTTTGTCGCCGCTGTCGTTTCTGCGGCTCTGCTGATATATTTTATCGTCCGTATAGTGCGCGATCCCGGTGATGCAAAATATGCCGTACATATTCCAAGATGGCTTTTCTTCTTCGGCATGGCTGTCTATATTGCCGGCGCCGCCGTCTGCATCGCAATGCTCGCTGTCGGAAAGTTCTTCGTTGCGATCCCGGGTTTCGGCTGTATGCTTTTCGGTGCTGCGGCGATGCTCTGCCAGCTCGACCAGAAGGTCGTGTCTGTGGGCGAGGGGATATATATCTATTCGACCATGTTCGGCAAAAAGAAGCGCTTTAATATTTCTGATTTTGTCTCGATGAAGCGAAACTCCGATTCGCTCACGCTCAAATTCAAAAACGGGAAGATGCATATCGATAACCTTGCCGTTATCAGCGACGGCTTCAGAGAGAGCCTGCTCGACGGCAAAGAAGACTGAATATCTGCTTAGTGCAAAATACGAAGGTCATAATCCGTGTCTGACAATGCGGATTATGACCTCTATTTATTTTTTCGGCTGTCTTACAAATTTTTTTGAAAAAACTGTTGACAACAACATATGAATGAGCTATCATATGAACAACGATACATATGAATGAACAGTCATATGAATTATCACGCAAATGAACGGAGGACAAAAACATGGAACACAACCACGAGAAGATGCTCGATATGGTGAGGCACGAGCTGCCGACAGACGAGCTGCTTTGCGACCTGTCCGATCTGTTCAGGCTCTTCGGCGACACGACCCGCGTCAAGATTTTGTTTTCGCTCTTTGAGTCGGAGATGTGCGTCTGCGCCATCGCGGAACTGCTCGGTATGACGCAGTCGGCGATATCGCACCAGCTCAAGATACTCAAGGACGCAAATCTTGTTGCCAACCGCCGCGAGGGCAAAACAATCTATTATTTTCTTTCTGACGACCATGTCAGAACGATTATAGCCAAAGGGTTTGAACATCTTATTGAAGAAAGGAACGAAAACAATGAAGAAGATCTTTAAGCTTGAGGATCTGGATTGCGCAAACTGCGCGGCAAAGATGGAGGCGGCTATCGCCAAGGTTGACGGAGTTGAGAGCGTCAGCGTCAATTTCTTCACCCAGAAGCTGACCCTTGAGGCGGCGGACGATGCTTTTGACGATGTGCTCAAGAAAGTCGTCAAGACCGCAAAGAAAGTTGAGCCCGACTGCACAATAATTCTTAAGTAAGAGGGGTGTCCCCGATGACGAGAAAGCAGAAGAAAACACTGATAAGAATAATCGTATCTGTCGTGCTGACAGGCGTCGCCTGGGCAGTCGACGAGATATTCGGCTTTGAGGGCTGGAAAGCGCTGCTGCTGTATATCGCGCCGTATCTTGTAATAGGCTACGATGTCCTGTGGGACGCTATACGCAATATTGCCCACGGCCAGGTGTTCGATGAGCATTTCCTCATGGCCATCGCCACTGTCGGCGCGTTCGGCGTCGGCGATTACCGCGAAGCCTCGGCGGTCATGATATTCTATCAGGTCGGCGAGCTGTTCCAGAGCATCGCGGTCGGCAAAAGCCGCAAGTCAATATCCGCGCTTATGGATATCCGTCCCGACTATGCCGTAGTCGTGCGCGACGGAAAAGAGGAAACCGTGTCGCCCGAGGAAGTTGAACTCGGCGAGACTATAGTTATCAAACCCGGCGAAAAGATTCCGCTTGACGGCGAGATAATTGACGGCTCGACTTCTGTCAATACCGCCGCCCTGACAGGCGAGAGCCTGCCCGCAGACAAGACTGTCGGTGACAGAGTGACGAGCGGAACGATAAATCTTTCCGGCGTTATCCATGTTAGAACGCAGAGCCGCTTCGAAGAGAGCACTGTCGCGAAGATTCTCGAACTCGTTGAAAACTCCTCGGAGAAAAAGGCGAGAGCCGAGAACTTCATCACCCGCTTCTCGCGCTGGTATACTCCCTGCGTCGTCATCGGCGCCGTTGTGCTCGCGATTATACCTCCGCTTGTCTCCATGCTCATGGGCACTCACAGCACATGGAGTCTCTGGAGCAGATGGATCGAGCGCGCGCTTACCTTCCTTGTCGTATCGTGCCCGTGCGCGCTGGTCGTGTCCGTTCCGCTGTCGTTCTTCGGCGGCATCGGCGGAGCTTCGCGTGACGGCATACTCATAAAGGGCGCCAACTATATGGAGACCCTTTCAAAGATCGACACGGTCGTGTTCGACAAGACCGGAACGCTGACGAAAGGCACCTTCGCGGTCAACGCCATTCATCCCGAAAATATCACTGAGGCGCATCTTCTCGATGTCGCCGCCGCGGCGGAGAGCTATTCGACTCACCCCGTCGGCGAGTCAATAGTAGCGGCACATAAGGGTCATATAGACAAGAGTCGTATCGGCAAGATAACCGAGCACGCAGGCATGGGTCTCGAGGCTGTTATCGACGGCAAGACTTATTTTGTCGGCAACGGCAAGCTCATGGATATGGCGGGAGCCAAGTGGCATGAGTGCCATATGGCAGGCACCGTTATTCATATCAGCGAGGGTGCGCAGTATCTCGGACATATCGTTATCAACGATGAGATAAAGCCCGACTCCGCAGACGCGATAGCGAAGCTCAAGGAGCTCGGTATCAAGAACACCGTTATGCTCACGGGCGACAATGAGCGCGTCGCCGAAGCGGTCGGCAAGCAGCTCGGACTCAGCGCAGTCCACGCAAAACTGCTTCCGTCGCAGAAGGTTGAGCGTGTTGAAGAGCTGCTCGGCAAGGGCAACAAGGTCGCGTTTGTCGGCGACGGCATCAATGACGCACCCGTGCTCACAAGAGCCGATGTGGGCATCGCAATGGGCGCAATGGGCAGCGACGCCGCGATCGAGTCGGCGGATATCGTCCTCATGGATGACAAGATTTCAAAGCTCCCGACGGCGATAAAGATAGCCAGAAAGACTATGCGCATCGTCAACGAGAATATCTGGATCGCGCTCGCGGTCAAAGTGATCATCCTCGTGCTCAGCGCATTCGGTATCGCGGATATGTGGATAGCGGTCTTCGGCGATGTCGGAGTTCTTATTCTCGCTGTGCTCAACGCCATGCGCGCAATGCTGAAGATAAAAGACAAATAAAAAATAAAAACGAACGGCGGCAGGGGAGTGACCTTGCCGCCGATTTTTCATGCTTTGTTGAGCTCTCTGCGCTTTGCGCGTCTGACTCTGTTTATGTGCCGCTCGAAGTCGCCGCTGTTCAGAAGCTCGGTCAGCACCAACTGCTCGAATGTCGGCACGGTGCAGGAATAGAACCCGAGCCGCTCTTCAAATATCTTAACGAGCCTTTTCGGCAGAACCATGTATCCGACACGCAGCGAGGGCGATATAGTTTTTGAAAATGTGTTGAGATATATTACATTGTCGCGGTCGGAGAGCACAAAAAGCGTGTCCGCAGGCTTCTGTGAGACCGAAAACTCGGAGTCGTAGTCCGACTCCACAATGAATCTGTCGCCCGATGAAGACCAGCTGATATATTCATATCTCTTCGAAGCGGACGCAGTGACCCCAGTCGGGAAGCTCCGATATGGAGTCGTGTGCAGAACGTCCGCCTTGCTGCCGCTCAGCGCCGCTCCGTCTATGCCGTCGTCCGAGAGCGGGAGAAGCTCGTATCTGACTCCCGCCGCCCTGTATACCTGCTCGATTTTTTCATATGACGGCGACTCTATCGCGTATGTTTTGTCCCTGCCGAGCAGGTCGACTATCAGCCCGTAAAGATATTCCGCACCCGAGCCTACAATTATCTGATCGGTGTCAACCGATATGCCGCGGTTTCTCGCGAGATATTGCCGCAGCGCTTCGCGTAATTCAACTCGTCCCGAGTGCGGTGAGCGTTCAAGTATCTCTTCTCCGCAGTCCGCAATAACTTTGCGCATCGTCCTGCTGAGCAGCGATAATGAAAATTCGGGCTTGCTGTGTTCGATGTTTTTCCCTCGCATCGGCTCTGCCGGTCTGCTGTCTGCTGCCGCAAAGCCGTCCGAACGGCGGAAAACAACAAAATATCCGCTTCTCTCTCGCGCCTGGGCATATCCCTCTTCGCAGAGCAGATTGTATGCGTGCTCTGTCGTTATCGTGCTCACCCCGAGCTCTTCCGCGAGTAGCCGCTTTGACGGCAGTTTGCTGCCGTAAGCGAACGCTCCGCCGACTATATCCGTCCTGAGTTGTCTGTAAATCTGCAAATAGACCGGGCGGTCGTTCAAGTCAACCGTGTATTTCATCTGATTATATTATTTTCTCCGTTTCTGACTATTTTATATTATCAGCGGTATTGTATAATATTCCTGTCAAAAAAGCAAGGAGGACTTTAAAATGAAAGAGAAAAGCAACACGAAAAGAACCACGCTGTGGATATGTTTGACGGCAATGTTCATGGCGCTCAATGTCGCGATGAGTTCGTTCGGCGTTCCCGTTCCGGGCGGCCACCTGTATCTCAATGATATAATTATCTGCACCGCAGCGATAATCCTCGACCCTGTCGCGGCGTTTATAGTCGGCGGAGTCGGCGCGTTTCTCGGCGACCTGTTCTTCTATCCGCTCCCGATGTTCGTCTCATTGGTTACCCACGGACTCCAGGCTGTTATCATCTCCGTTTTCTCGCACTATGTTCTGAAGAAGCACCCTGTGCTCGCGAGCGGAATAGGCGTCTCAATAGGCGCGGTCATTATGGTCGTCGGTTACTCCCTCGGCAGAGCGTTTATCTACAGCACCCCGGAATACGCCCTTATGAAGCTGCCTTTCCAGATTCTTCAGGCGGTCGTCGGCGCAGTCGTCGGAATGCTCCTGTGCTGGAAGTGCGGAGTGTACAAGCTCTATAACAAAGCGCTTGCAAAAACTTCCGGCGGCAAAAGAGAAGAGCACAAAGAACCGGCAGAGAAAAGCTGAAATAGATTAAAAAACTCTTGATTTTTATATCTTGCTGTGATATAATATCCGAGCATTACGCACGCGAAGCTTTAGGAAGTCGCCCGGTGCGGTGAATTTTCGCCGTTGCGGCCGCCCTGTTTCGCGGAGGAAAAACCAAAGGAGGAAAAACAAATGTCAGTAGTATCAATGAAGCAGCTGCTTGAAGCAGGTGTGCACTTCGGTCATCAGACCAGAAGATGGAACCCCAAAATGGCTCCCTATATTTTCACGGAGCGCAACGGTATTTACATCATCGACCTTCAGAAGACGGTCAAGAAGCTTGAGGATGCCTATATGGCGGTCCGCGATATCGCTGCAGACGGCAAGGAGATCCTTTTCGTCGGCACGAAGAAGCAGGCTCAGGATTCTATCCGCGAGGAGGCTGAGCGCTGCGGCATGCCTTATGTCAACGCCCGTTGGCTCGGCGGTATGCTCACCAACTTCAACACCATTCAGCGCCGTATAAAGAGACTTGAGCAGCTCAAGACCATGGAGGCTGACGGAACTTTCGATATGCTTCCCAAGAAGGAAGTTATCAAGCTCCAGCTCGAGATAGAGAAGCTTGAGAAGTTCATGGGCGGTATCTCCAAGATGAAGAAGCAGCCCGCTGCTATGTTCATCGTCGATCCCCGCAAGGAGAAGATCGCTGTTCTCGAGGCTCACAAGCTCGGTATTCCGATCATCGCTATCGTCGACACAAACTGCGATCCCGATGAAGTAGACTATGTTATCCCCGGCAACGACGACGCTATCCGCGCTGTCCGTCTTATCTCCGCCGCAATGGCAGACGCTGTCATCGAGGGCAGACAGGGCGAGCAGGGCGACGCAGAGGCTGCCGAGGCCGCAGAGACAGAGGAGGACAAATAATGAACTTCACTGCTAAAGACGTACAGGCTCTCCGCGAAAAGACCGGAGCAGGTATGATGGACTGCAAGAAGGCTCTCACAGAGACCGACGGCGATATGGACAAGGCCGTTGATGTTCTTCGTGAGAAGGGTCTTGCTTCCGCCGCCAAGAAGGCAGGCCGCGTTGCCGCCGAGGGCGTTGTTGTTGCATATTATGATGAGGCAAATAAGGTTGCTTCTATGGTAGAAGTCAACTGCGAGACAGACTTCGTTGCAAAGAACGAGAAGTTTGTTGAGCTTGCAAATAAGATTGCTGTCACTGTTGCGGAAAAGAATCCGGCAGATGTTGACGCTCTCCTTGCTATGACCCTTTCGGGCAGCGATGAGACTGTCTCCGACGCTGTTCAGGAGCTCTTCCTCGTAATCCGTGAGAACATGAAGGTTCGCCGCTTTGTAAGAGTTGAGGGCACTGTTGCTTCCTATATCCACGGCGGCGGCTCGGTAGGCGTTCTTGTCAGCTTTGATACAGACGCTGCCGATAAGGCAGAGTTTAAGGAGATGGGCAGAAACGTTGCAATGCAGATTGCAGCTATGAGCCCCGAGTATCTCAGCAAGGATTGCATCTCCGACGATGAGCTTGCAAAGATGAAGTCGATCACTATCGACAGCTCGCTCAACAAGCCCGAGTCTCTTCCGAAGCCGATTCTTAAGAATCTCTTCGATAAGGCTGTCAACGATAAGCTCTTCAGCGATGAGGATCTTGCAGCTTATGAGGAGCAGAAGAACAACAAGTTCCTCTTCAACTTCCTTTCCGATAAGGCGGTTGAGACTCTTGTCGAGCTTGCAATGGCAAGCAAGGCTGATATCGTTGCAAACAAGATCTTTGCAGGTGCAGTCGACGGCCGTATGAAGAAGCAGCTCAAGGAAGTTTGCCTTCTTGAGCAGGCATTCGTTCGTTCGGATCTCTATGACGGCGATGTCGCAGGCTACATTGCAGATGTTGCTAAGAAGCTCGGCGCTTCGATAAAGGCTACCGGCTTCATCCGCTACGCAAAGGGCGAGGGCATCGAGAAGAAAGAAGAGAACTACGCCGAAGAAATCGCAAAGATGACCGGCAACAAATAATTAAATGAAAAGTGAGGCAGTCGAAAGATTGCCTCGTTTTTTATGCCGTAAATAATTATAAGGGCTGTCGCATTCAGCGCAGATCAAAGAGCAAAAATAGAAGAGCCGCAATTTGCAGCAAATAATGCAAATTGCGGCTTTGCTTTTATTCCGATTTTGCCCGCACTTTTTCTTTCTTGTAGATGCTGTAGCTCAGCCAGCGTTTGCCTTTGTATCGTAGGCAGAACGCAACTGCGCGGAACACCCAGTCGACTATCATCGCTATCCAGACGCCGATAGCGCCCATGCCGAGCTTGAGCCCGATTATGTAGCTCAGAAGCAGTCGGAAAGTGAACATCGAAAACAGCGCGATGCACATCGTGAACTTGACGTCGTTCGCAGCCTTGAGAACATTCGGCATGGTGAACGAAGCAGGCCAGATGAAAATGGCACAGCCGTTGTGGATAATGATGAGCTTGAGCGCGAGCGAATATGCATCTGGCGAGATGTTGTACATCTTGAGCGTCAGCGGCAGGGTAGCGAGGATTATTGCGTTCCATATCGCCGACATAAGATAGGTCAGCTTCATCAGCTTCTTCGTGTGCAGTCTTATCTGCTCTTCGCTGCCCAGACCGACGCACTGGCCTATGACCGTTATCACCGCAAGCCCCATCGCCTGGCCGGGTATGCAGCCGATTCCGTCGAGGTTGTTCGCGACCGCATTCGCGGCTATCTGAACCGTTCCGAACGAGGTTATGATGCTGACAACAAGTATGCGCCCAAGGTGAAACAGGCTGCTTTCGATGCTGCTGGGTATTCCTATAGAGAGTATCTTTTTTATAAGCCCGAAATTCGGCCTGAATTTATCTTTAATCGAGATATAAATCGGACGATCTCTCTTGTGCAGGAGGATGAGCAGGAGGAGCATCGCCGCAAAACGCGAAATAGTCGAGGATACCGCCGCGCCAGCAACACCCCATTTGACTCCGTATATGAGAATGGCGTTGCCGATTATGTTCATAATTGTGGTGATGAGCGAGGCTAACATCGATATTTTCGAGTTGCCCATGGCGCGGAAAAGCGCTGCGCAGCAGTTATATATAGCGAGGAACGGGAACGACAGCGCGGATATCCAGAAATATGTCAATGCGGACTGCATAACACCCTCTTCAAGCGTGCTGAAAAAGAGCCTGAGCAGCTGCGCCTTGAAAACAAGGGTCAGTGCCATGAGTACAATCGAGATTATAAACGCGATAAATATCAGCTGAGATGCGCTGTTGCGCGCGTCCTTTGCTCTTTTTGCGCCGATGAACTGCGCCGCAACGACTGCGCCGCCCGTAGCGAGCGCGGCAAAGACATTTATCATCAGCGTCATTATCATGTCAACGAGCGAAACGCCCGAAATAGCCTCGTCGCCGAGACCGGATATCATAACCGTGTCGCAGAAACCGACGGATATCGCGAGAAATTGCTCGATGACAAGCGGGAATATCAATTTTTTGAGTGCTTTGTTGCTGAAAAGCGGCTTTCCAGCGAGGGGAGTTGCAACAGCTTCCATTTGAGACCTCCGTTTGTTATACATATGTATAATAGCATATTTGCTCTGCCAATTCAATCCGTCGGGGCTGTAAAAAATATGCACTGCGGTTTTCCACAGTGCATATCTTTATTTTTTCTTAACTATTCGCAGCTCGCTTATCATAACTCCCGCGTGTTCTTCAAATATCTCGATTTCAACGCACCCGTTGACGAACACATCTTTCGGCAGCTGATATACCGCGCAGACAAAGCCGTCGGGGAGCATCTCGCGGTTGAATTCTTCGTCCTCTTCGCCGAACTGACCGCCTTTGTATACAATCGTTCCGTTGGCTTTTATCGTCAGGTCGTCGATGCTCTCATCTTTTTTCTGATGATAGGTGACTTTCAGTTCGTAGTCGGTGTCATATCTGAATCCGCCCAGCTTGCACCTGAACGACTGGTTGTCGTAGACTTTGAAAAGGCAGGTCGGGAGACTGCCGTTGTTGACATCGGGGCGGTCACCCTGGAAGTCCATGTATATGCCCTCGGGGCCGACAACTTGCTCGCACCCGAGCACTCCGAAGCCGTGCTCCGCGACCGAGAAATAATATTCGTCGCTCTCGACTTCGTTGCGCCTGACGCTGCGAATCATGTATTCTTTAGCCTCGTCATCGGGCATCGATTCACCCTTTTCGAGCCGACCCATAAGCCATGCGCGGTCGGTGTTCGGCAGGTCGATTGTCTCGAGCACTGCGCCGCGCTCCCAGCTGTTGGCGCAGTAGCGCTCAACATCCGTCTGCAATCCTATCTGTTCAAAAAGCTCTCCCGCAATGCGCTCTATGTCCGCGCGAAGCGCCTTTTCACGCCCGTCCTCGGCATTTTTGAGTATATCCTTTGCGCTCGCGAGCCTGCCGGAGAGAATCTCGCGTTTCGCTTCTTTTATCGCTCGCAGTTCGATTATTCGCTTGTGTCTTAGATATGCGTCGCACTTTGCGCGGAACAGACACTGGTTGAACCGCCAGAGCTTCACGGCATCCGGGTATCTTTCGGCGAGCGATTCCCAACCTCTGAGATTGTCGTCAATGCCGGGATTCTCCGCCGGATCTGTCTGCCAGTTTAGCTCAAGCCCGAGTATCCTGTCTGCAACCTCGCTTGCCGGCAGAGAGTGGAAATACAGGCGCGAATAGTCCTCAAGCGAGTCGCGGACATCGACATCGGGGAAGAAGTCCATGTCGCTCCAGACGCATTTGTTGACATCGTCCGTTATGCCCTCGGAATATGAAACGCTGCCGACAACATATCTGCGCGTGAGGCGGTGAATCTCCCTGTACTCGCAGGGGCGGGGATTCGTGCATTCGCGGCTGAGTCCCGCGGCGAGTGCATAGTGCCAGTCGTCGCGGTCGAAGTGAACCGGATATTCGCAGCGCACGTTGTGCGTTATGTCCGGATAAAATCTTATCGGATATTTTGCGGGCACTCTGCGGCGCAGCTCATCCATCTCAAACGCATGGTTCGGACCCGTTATAATGCCGTCAATCTCGTCGGGCAGCTTTTGCAGCTCGCTTATGAGCTTTTCGCCCCAGCTCGGTATCGAGTGCGGCTGCTGAGCGGACGGCCACATCTCGGCGTTCGGATGATATTCCTTGAGCAGGCGCGAAAAATCGCGGCAGCGGCTTATAAATTCGTCCGCATCGTAGTCACCGGGGTCGCCTCCGGGCGGGAACATTACATTTATCCTCGGCGTGCGCTCGAAAACGCGCCTGCGCCGTTTTTCGGCGTCCTCAAGGTTCTCGCGGTCGTTCGGGTACCAGAGCGACACATCGAGGTCATATTCGTCCGCGATTCTTGAAGCTTCAACGAGAAAGTCCTGCGGGTCGTATTTCATCAGCCTGTTCTGCTGCGCTCCGAGCCCGTCATAGGGGATGTGCTCAACCGTATTGCAGCCGAAGAACATCAGGTCGAGATAATATCTGCGGTAGTCCTCCAAATCCCATGCGTCGTAGCTGTTGGGCGTTGTGCGGTAGCCGAGCTGGTGACCCCTTATGCGCTTGTCGGGTTTGTATTCTCCGCTGATGTCCTGTATGAGCGTGATTTTTTCGCCCGAGACTTCGATTTTTCTCAGGAACATGCCGATGGCGAATATCAGTCCGCGTATACCTTGTGCCCTGAAAACAAGGCGGCTGCCGCTCTGTTCTATTTTATATCCGTCGCGCAGACCGTTCGGGTCGGCGATAAGAGATATGTCCGCTTCTTCGGAGTCGGTCATTTGCGGCATAACTCCCGTTCGCGATTCTATTTCTCCGCGCAGTATCTCTGCGGCTTTGATTGCGTCGCCGCCCTGCGCGAAAATTTTAAGATTGCTATATTCGTGTCTCATCTTACCCTCGCTCAAAAAGCTTCTTCATCATTTTAAGCCCCTCTGCCGCTTCGGCTTCAAAGTTTATGCAGTTGGCTTCAATGCTCATTCTTCCGTCGTATCCGGCTTTCTTTACGGCTTCTGCGAACGGCGCGTAATTGTACCCGTCGCCTTCTGCGGGGAAGATGCGCTTCATTTTTCCGCTGTTCGACGAATCTTTTGCGGTCGGGTTCGAGAAGTGTATGTGTATCAACTTGTCTCCCGCATACCGAAGCGCACCGAAGTCCTCATTTTCCATAACCATATGATATATGTCGGCGAGGACAAATATGTTTTTGAGCCTCAGAGCGCGGCAGGTGTCAACACTCTCGCGGACTGTCGTAAACACATTTGTTTCGAGCCTGTTCAGCGGCTCAATAGCAACTCTTATTCCGTGTTCGCCCGCTTCGTCGTCTATGACTCGCAGAGCCGAGTGTATCTGTTCGAGACCATTTTCTCTGTCGAATCCGTCCGGCACGCTGCGCGAACGCCCGCTTCCGAGCACGCAGGTTTCGATTCCGAGAAACACCGCGTTGTCAAATGCGCGGCGCGTGTAGTCTCTTATGATTTCGATGTCCGCATCCTCTCCTGCGAGGTGTATCTCCCCGGAGAAAAAGCAGTTCACCGCTTCAAGCTTTGCTCCATAACCGTCAAGCATTGCTTTTGTATTTTTTAGTTCCTGCTCGCCGAGACTTTTTATGTGCCCCAGATTGCTTTCAAGATAGTCATATCCGAGCTTCGCGGCAGATTCGAGCTTGTCAAATCCAACGCAGGTTCCGAATAGCATAGTGCGCCTCCTTCAATATTTTTTATTCCGGATAAATGGTAACACGCCCGCCGCCGCCGTGTCAATCTCAGCTCAAAAATTTTTCTCCGCGGTATTAAGAGCGCGCTATATGGGAATAATTTTTTATAGCGTGAGCAAAGTGGGAGGCGGCGGAATGCAGTACAACAGAGTCGAGATCTGCGGAGTGAATACATCGAAGCTGAAGGTGCTCAAAGAAAAAGAAAAGACGGAGCTTCTGCGCCGTATGCATTCGGGGGACAAGTCGGCGCGGGACGAGCTTATAAACGGAAATTTGCGCCTTGTTCTGAGCGTTGTCCAGCGGTTTACAAACAGGGGAGAGAACCCCGACGATCTCTTTCAGGTCGGGTGCATCGGGCTTATAAAAGCTATAGATAACTTTGATATAAATCAGAATGTCCGCTTTTCGACCTATGCCGTACCCATGATAATCGGCGAGATACGCCGCTATCTGCGTGACAACAACTCGATGCGCGTCAGTCGATCAATAAGAGATGTTGCCTATCACGCGATGCAGGAGAAAGAGAAGCTTGTCGCAAAGCTCGGGCGCGACCCGACGGTAGAAGAGATAGCAAAAGCGATGAACATGAAAAAAGAGGAGATAGTTTTAGCCCTCGAAGCGATTGTAGAGCCCGTCTCGCTCTATGAGCCCGTGTTCTCGGACGGCGGCGATACGATATATGTCATGGATCAGCTCGGCGACAGCGGTGACGACGGGAGCTGGCTCGATGAGATAATCTTTCGCGAGTCGGTCGAAAATCTGCCGGAGCGGGAGAAGAAAATACTTTATCTGCGCTTTTTAAAAGGCAAGACTCAGATGGAAGTGGCAGGGGAGATAGGCATTTCGCAGGCGCAGGTCTCGCGGCTCGAAAAGGGAGCTATCGAGGCAATAAAAAGAAACAACAGAGCGTAATTTAGGGTCTGCCGCATTCAGCGCAGCCCAAAGAGCAAGAGATGCAGGTCATATTTCGTATGATTATAATGCGGAGTATGACCTTTTATTATTGCTCTTTTAAGCGCCTTTTTGCCCACTCGCAGTATACTTATACAGCTTCGGGTCAAAAAAACGCTTTCTGCATCTGAATGCGACAACCCCTTTTTAATTTTAAAAATGGTGACAAATCCCGCAATTAATGATATAATCCGTATTAGTGAATTTTTCAAAGGAGGTCATGAATTGAAGAAAAAGATAGAATTTGATTCAGAAAAGAAAGTGTTCCCGATAATTGTCAGCATTATCGGTGTTGCGCTCATGCTCGCGATGTGGATAACGAGGCTCAATATGACAGCGGTCATCTGTGTGGGATTTTGCTGCATCGTCTCCGCGCTGATAGTTATCGGTGTGTTCTTTAAGCGCAGGCTTTATCTCGGCTTCGTCGTCGGCTACTGTGCCGCGCTTTTCGGCATTATCACTTATTACATATTTTTCGGCGCGGATGCGGGCTTCGGCGCATTCACATCCGGTCTCGCCGGCTTCTCGAGTGCCGAGCATCCGCTGCTCACGGGCGAGGGTAATTTCTTCACCCGCCTGCTCGGCAATCTCCTGCTCGCCCTGCCGAGTATAGCCGTTATAGTCGGCGTTATTCTCTGCGTTGTGAAAATCGATAAAAAAGTTACTCTTCAAAAAGTACTCTCGCGTGTTCTCAGCGTGCTGCTCGTGTTCACGACCGTTGCGTTCGTGCTGACCATGAACCTGCGCTCGAAGCCCAACACCGAGCGCCTTTGGGACGGCCAGGACGACTACCTCAAGGGAATAGACAAAAACAAGACAAAAGAAAATTCGCCCAATGTCCTGTTTATTCTCATGGATGATCTCGGCTACGGCGATATCTCCGCAAACGGCGCGATATATGATACCCCGAACATCGACCGCATCGGCGAAGAGGGCGCGCAGTTCACGAATTTCTATTCGAGCTATTCCGTCTGCTCTCCTGCGCGTTTTGCCGCGCTCACCGGGCGCTATCCCTATCGCGGATATGCCGACAATGTCATATATCCGACCGTTGACACATTCTCTCCGTTCGCCTCGACCCGTATATTCAACTCCATCGAGATGGGCGGCAATGCCGACGGTATGCTCGGCGACGAGATAACCATAGCGGAGGCTCTCAAGGGAGCGGGCTATGCCACCGGCTGCTTCGGCAAGTGGCATCTCGGCGATTACGGCGAGTATCTGCCGACCAATCAGGGCTTCGATTATTTCTACGGCAGCCACTATGTCAACGATATGAACCCGTTCTATCATGTCCGTGAAGAGAACGGCGAATATGAAATTGCCCGCGGCACAGACGAACTCAAGGACCAGGGCAACGCCACAAAGTGGATATATGAGGAAATGAACGATTGGATAACCAATCAGGTCAAGAAGGGCGACGAGCCGTTCTTCGCGTTCTATGCAACTCCGTGGCCGCACGCGCCCGTGTATGTCGGCGATGAGTTTAAGGGTAAATCCGGCATGGGCACATATGTCGACTGCGTGACCGAGTTTGACTATTATCTCGGCAAGCTCTTTGATACTCTCGAAGAGCTCGGCGTCATGGATAACACAATAATAGTGTTCACCAGCGACAACGGTCCTGCGCTTCAGGGCTCGACGGGCGATCTTCGCGGCGGCAAGTATCTTGCATATGAGGGCGGTCAGAAAGTGCCGTTTATGATCCGCTGGGGCAACAACGGCGGTCTGTTCAAAGCGGGTTCGACTTATGATGAGTCCGCAACGCTCGTCGATCTGTTCCCGACTCTCGTTGAGATGTGCGGCATCACCGGAAACGGCGGAACGCAGAAGAACTATCTCCCCGCAGACCGCGTTATAGACGGCGTTTCGATGGTTCCCGTTTTCACTCAGAATAAAGTTATACACACTGCCGACACCCCGATACTCCACATGAAGCGCGAAAAGCTCAAGGCTATCCAGTACGCTATACCGACTGCCGATATCCTCTCGCGCGAGGAGTATAAAGACTATGATTTCGATATCCTCAAGAATAATGAGTATGTCGTGTTCAAGTATTTCAAGAATATACAGAACGACAACTCCGCGTTCTTCGACAAATTCCGCAAGAACTGGCTGCATATCCTGACCGACGATGCGGGCGAGAACTACAACCGCACCCCGGCATATCCGACAATTGCCGATGAGATGCGCGACAGACTCGACGAGAAGATGAACGAGTTCAAAAATAACCGCCGAGGAATTATAGAAAACAGCTGATAGAAACGCCGCCGAACGGGTGAACAGTCCGCTCGGCGGTCGGAATATCCGGGGGTGAAATTTTGCCTGAACTTTCAATAATGATAAAGCCCGCGTCGAGCCTTTGCAATCTGCGGTGCGAATATTGCTTTTATCACGATGTATCGCAGATAAGAGAAGAGCACAACCTCGGCATTATGTCCGCCGAAACTTCAGACAGGCTCATAAAAAGCGCGCTCAGCTTCGCGAAAGGGGACAGTGTAGCTTTTGCATTTCAGGGCGGAGAGCCGCTGCTTGCCGGGATAGACTATTTCAAAGATTTTGCCGAGCGGGTCAAAAAATATAACCTGCGCGGCAGCCGCATATTTTTCAGTATAC